>Ga0164318_10000900_pt1 | contig 24795 bp, 24 predicted proteins | sample GuaBasSedimGuay9_FD_113734 | JGI IMG/M metagenome (GOLD analysis project Ga0164318, IMG submission 113734) | Subseafloor sediment microbial communities from Guaymas Basin, Gulf of California, Mexico - Guay9, Core 4571-4, 0-3 cm | ecosystem: Environmental > Aquatic > Marine > Hydrothermal vents...
CGACAGAAGAAGAAAAGTGCAGATGCAATTCATCATCGCAGTTCGCCTATTCGATAAACATTCAAGCTTCCTGCGGTATAGGTACACATCAATGTTCCATCGCAGGATAATTCCCCAAAACTGTGGTGGAAAATATCCTCCAGGGTATCAGTTGAATTCAATAGAACTGCTATTAACGCATTTACAAGAATCAACACGGCCCTTTTTATAAGAGTGCAACTATCCCTCACTTTACAACCGCAAGTTTTATCAACATCTTAGCGTGCGGGGGGAGACTGCGAAGGAACTCGATGAAAGAATCAGATCTGCTTCGGGTATTCAACACCATGACTGAAGCATACTTCCGGGTTGATGTCAGGGGAATGATAACTGATGTTAACCAGCGGGCGGTAACGATGTTTGGTTACGATACTGCCAGTGGGTTGCTGGGAAAACGGCTTACCCGGGATTTCTTTCCCGACCGTGAGATGCGACGATCATTCATCGAAAGCCTTAACAATGACGGGACCATACGCAGCTGCACAGGCAGGGTGCAGAGAGCGGACGGCTCTTTCATAAACGCTCGTGTCAATGCAAGAAGGCTGGTGGATCAAAACGGTGTAATTACAGGTCTGGAAGGTTATGTAAGCGACATCACCGAACAGGTTCGAATACACCGGATACTGGAAGCCAGCAAAGATCAATTCCACCACCTGCTGGATTCAATACAACGGGGAGTCGGCAGGATTGATACAAACGGAACCATAACCTACTGCAACAGATACATGTTTGAAATGCTGGGCTATTCAACAGATGAGGAACTCATCGGCAAAAGAGTGATAGACCATGTAGCCCCGGAATTGAGAGAATCTTTCAGAAACAGGTTTAAACACGTCATGGCATCTGAAATTGTCTCATTCGAAGTCAGTTTCATCAGGCCTGACGGTACAGAGTTCCCTGCATTGGTAGGCGTGGCTCCTGATCAGGATGACGAAGGCAACATAAACGGAGTGATAGGTTCCTTTGCTGATATATCTGAGCTGGTTGCAAAGCGCCATGAAACAGAACACCTCAACCAGTCTCTCAAAGCCATCAGACAGGTGAATCACATCATTACCAAGGAGCGAAATCGAAACCAGATGATTCAGGATATCTGTGATGCTCTTATATCAACCAGTGGATATTCATCTGCCTGGATTTCCCTCTTCCGGAGGGGAACTCATATTTTTGAAAAAACAGTCTCAGCAGGTGTGCCTGAAAGAAACATGGAACAACTTGTGAAAACCATGGAGTCGGGGTCAGGTGTCTACTGCTCCTCTCTGGCGTTGGAAAAGCAGAGCATCGTCACGTTAAAGGATGTGGAAAATCATTGCGGCAACTGCCCCCTCCTCGGGCTTGAACCGGATAGCAGACCGTTTACCTCTGTGCTTATGTCGGATGGAGCCGTCTTCGGAATAATCTCGGCAGAATTACCGGCAGAACTCACCATGGACGGCGGCGAGGAAAGTCTCTTCAAAGAAGTGGCAGATGATGTTGCATTCTCCATACAGAATACTTACCTTGAAGATGACAAGAAAAAGGCTGCCATAGCTACAGAAAAGTTGAATGAGCAATTAGCAGAGACCTTGAAGATAGCAGAACACTCTGCAGAAATTGCAAAAGAAGCAAGCAGGGCTAAGAGTGAATTTCTGGCAAACATGAGCCATGAAATCCGTACACCTCTCAACGGTGTTATTGGTATGACCGGGTTGCTTATGGAAACAAGCCTTTCCCCAGAGCAGAGAGAATTTGCAGAAACAATCAAGGTCAGTGGAGAAGCTCTGCTGGTGCTCATAAATGATATCCTCGATTTCAGCAAGATTGAAGCTGGAAAACTGGAGATAGAAATTACCGATTTTGATTTGAGGCTGCTTCTGGAGGGTGTAAGTGACTTGATAGCCCCGAGAGCACAGCAGAAAGGGCTTGAATTCATATCTCTAATAGCACCCGACACCTACGCCAATGTGAAAGGAGATCCTGGAAGAATACGGCAAATTCTGCTTAATCTTACTGGCAATGCTCTCAAGTTTACTTCTGAAGGAGAAATCAGCGTTTCTGTGAGCCCAGAGAACGAAACAGAAACACATATTCAACTCAGGTTTTCTGTCAGGGATACAGGAATTGGTATTCCTGCAGACAAGGCAAAGAACATTTTTGACGCATTTACCCAGGCTGATGCTTCAACCACCAGAAAATACGGGGGAACCGGGCTTGGTCTTTCCATCTGCAAGCAGCTTGTAACTCTCATGGGAGGAAAAATTGGTGTTCTGAGCAGGGAGGGATTCGGTTCCGAATTCTGGTTTACTCTTTCACTTGAAAAAAGCCATGATAATCTCACTTACTCCGAACCCAAATCCATAGAAAACACCAGAATTCTTGCTGTAGACGACAATTCAACCAACAGACGTTTGATCTCTCTCCTTCTTGAATCGTGGAATTGCAGATACAAGGTAGTCTCCTCAGGAGAAATTGCCCTTAATGTTCTCATGGAAGCCACTGCACAAAGTGATCCTTTCGAGATTGCAATACTCGACATGCAGATGCCCGAAATGGACGGAGAGGAACTCGGAAAACAGATCCTCAGCAACACAAAAATTACCACACCCAAACTTATAGTTATGTCTTCCATTGGAAACCGGGGTGATGCGGGAAGACTGCATGATCTGGGATTTTCAGCATACCTAACAAAACCTGTAAAACAGTCGCAGCTTTACAACTGTCTAACCACCGTTTACGGCCACAAACAGGAGGTAGCAGAACAACCGCTTGTAACAAGGCACTCTATAAAAGAATCCCAGAAGAGATCGGTCAGGATTCTTGTGGTGGAAGACAACCCTGTTAATCAGCTTGTTGCTGTAAAAATTCTGGAAAAACTCGGATACAAATCAACCCTTGCGAGTAATGGCAGGGAGGCTATAGATCTTCTTAAAAAGATAGATTACGACATTGTTTTTATGGATTGTCAGATGCCGGTTATGGACGGGTACGAGGCAACACGAACAATACGCTCCGGCAACAGCGGTGTGATCAACAGCAAAGTCACTGTTATTGCAATGACTGCCAATGCGCTGAAGGGAGACAGGGAAAAGTGTACTCTTGCAGGAATGGATGACTACATAACAAAGCCAGTATCTCCTGCAATGGTTTCAGATGCACTCACCAGATGGTCTCCGCTGTACAAAGATGAAGACGAAGAAGTAAAAATTGAGTCAATTCAACCGGGCAATACTTTTCGAAAAGAAAAGCTGGAAGAGGATTTTGGCGATGACATGGACACTATCCATCAGCTAATCAACCTGTTTGTTGCAACGGCGGAAAAGAACATTGAGGAATTGTCCACGGCTGTATCTGAAAGAGATCCTTCCAGAGTTAAGAACATCGCACACACGATTAAGGGATCAGCACTCAATATCGGAGCTGTAAGCCTGCCAGAGGCCTGTCTGCGGCTGGAACAGCTTTGCGCAGGCGGAGATCTTTCAAATGCCGACATCCTGCTGAAGGTAATAAAAACCGAGCTTGCAAGGCTTATTGCTTATCTTACCGATATTGGATACAGATAACAGCGAGGGGGGCTTTTACGCCCCCCCGTTGATACGGTAAACTACCCTCCTAGAGCGCCTGGGAGATAAAACTCGAAATCATTGGCAGGAAGGCTTCGGGAGAACCCATCACACCTGTAATGCGATCGATCTCCGTACCGCTGGCATCTGTAAGAAGAAGAGTTGGAATGCTCTGTGCTCTGTATCTCTGTGCGAGTGCTGGGTTCCTATCCACATCGATCTTTAAAAGAACGCACTGTGACAGAACTTCTTTGTAATCATCTCTGGAGAAGTAGTCCTCAGAGAGCATCACGCACGGACGGCACCAGTCGGCATACATATCTATGAATACAGGCTTTCCGGTTTCTTCAGCAAGAGCCATTGCAGCATCATAATCATCGTGAATCCACTCTACCTCAACAGTGGTTTCTCCGTTTGTAACCTCGGCAGCCTGAGCCTCTCCCGGCTCTCCGCAGGCCGCCAGGACAAGTGCCACTGTAAGGGGCAGCAAATATTTCATTAGGTTCTCCTTTCGCTGGTTAGCGTTTTTTTGAATAGTTACGAAATATACAAACTTTTGACCGTTTTGTTCCATGGAGGGAAAATGAGACCGGAAACACCCCAGCTGACAGTGGACGCGATAATTGAAATAAACGGCGGAATTGTTCTTGTAGAAAGAAGATACCCACCTGAAGGATGGGCTATCCCCGGCGGATTTGTGGACCCTGGAGAAAGCCTTCTTGAAGCTGTAAAGCGGGAGGCTCTTGAAGAAACTTCTCTAAAGATAGATGTTATTGAATTGTTCCACATCTACTCAAAACCATGGCGCGACCCCAGGGGCGACACAGTCAGTGCCGTTTACCAGTGTCGTGCAGACGGCACGCCTGTTGGAGGAGATGACGCAGCAAAAGCTGTTGTGTTCCTCGAGAACCAGTTGCCTGAGAAGATAGCCTTCGACCATAGAAAAATCCTGCAGCAGTTCTTCCACTGGAAGAAAACAGGAGAAAAACCGGGACTGGATCTTTAACCTTAAAGGTACAGAGAACTCAGACTTCGTCCCTCATTGATTCTCTTTATAGCCTCGGCAAAAACATGTGCAACAGAGAGCACCTCGATCTTGTCAACGGGTCCCCCATTTACCTGCTCTGCCTTCTCTCTGTCAAATTCCACAGTGTCCGTGATAAAAAGCCTTGTAATAGGACTGTTTTGAAGGCGTTTTACCGCGTCACCGCTCAGGATTGGATGGGTAATGAACGCGTAAATACTTTCTGCCCCTCTGGACGCAACAGTCTCTGCGCACAAAATCAGGCTCTTGCCGCTAAGAACCTCATCATCTGCCATGAGAACCGTTCTGTCTGACAGATCGTCCAGACCCTCAACGGTTCGTACAAGAGGGTTCTCCGAATCGTCGACGCGCATCTTCTTTACATAGCCGGTGGTAACATCAGGAACCCCGCCTGCGTCCTGAATACCCTTGGCTGTGTGAAGAGCCAGAAAGTCGTTATCAAGAATACTTCCTGAATCAGGAGCGACAAATGCCAGTTTTTTCTCTCCCATGGCAAGAATTTTTCTTATGAACACCGTGTTGGCATGCAGCTGATCGACGGGAATGTTGCTGAAGCCCTGGCTCTGTGGTGAATGAAGAGTCATGGCAAGAACTCTGTCTGTTCTGACCGCTTCAAGAAGCTCGAAAATCATCTTTGAGGTGATGGCAATTCTCGGCTTATCTTTCTTGTCACTTCTTGCGTAAGGGAAGTACGGAGTAACAGCTGTGATTCTGCCGGCACTGTCTTTCAGGGCGCTTATCATCTGCAGCAGCTCAAGAATGTCACCCGAGACTGTTCTGTATGCATCGTTCTTGTCCTGAAATACTGACCTTTCTCCCGACTGTATTATGAAAAGATCTTTTTCTCTTACAGTTCCTCCGGGAAAATTAACCATAAGGTTTCCATTGGAGAAATCATGAAATTCAACAGGTTCAGGTTCTATACCCAGAATTTTACATATGTCGTCTGCAAGTTTGGAGCTGGCCCTTCCCGAACATATAGCTATACTTCCATACATTCCGTACTTCCCCCCCCCGGTTTGTTCTACTGCCCCAGAGCTGCCAGTTCCGCTGCAGTTTCATCAATTGTACCGAAAATTACCTGAAGCATTGCGGAGAAAGCCTCCAGCCCTACACCATTTTCTGTGGAGAAAGTGTAGGTGCAGATAATTTCACCTGTTGACAGATCCTGTTCAAATTTTACAAAGGGATAGGTCGCGTTGAGCTCTGCCAGCTTTTCAAGCGCAGCTGTTCTCCCGGCACCGGACTCAGGAACAAGCCCCGGAGTGGGACCGGCCATAAAGCACGCCTCCATTGACGCATTCACCTCTATGTAGAAAATTGGGAAGCTTTCACCACTTAAAGAATCCTCAGCAAGAAGCCAGAACGCTCCGTCTTCTTCCTCATAAACTGCACCCAGTTGGTCCAGGTAACCTGCTACAGTTGATGTTGATAAGGCGGCAAAAGAAATGCTGGCAGCTGCCAGGATCAAAAGGAAAGAGTATCTCATCAGGTCCTCCGTTACTTGTGAATTATTGGAAAGGCAAATGTCGGCGCACCCTTTAATATGCTTCCATTGCCGGTTTTGGGGAAGTGCTTTGTGAATCTTTACAAAAGCACCCCATTGTTCTAGATTTGGTTATTCTTCTGTCATGTAAATACATACTCGCTTCTATGGAGGCATAATGAACCGTAAAATCAGAGTGTTGATCGGCAAACCAGGTCTTGACGGGCACGACAGAGGGGCAAAGTACATTGCGCGTGCCCTCAGAGATGCCGGTATGGAAGTTATATACACCGGTATTCGCCAGACACCTGAGGCCATTGCCGACGCGGCAATACAGGAGGATGTTGATTTCGTAGGCATTTCCCTTCTTTCAGGTGCGCACAATCACCTTTTCCCGGAAGTTGCCAGAATACTTACCGAGAAAGGAGCCTCCGACATTATTCTGTTCGGAGGTGGCGTTATTCCAGAAGAAGACATTTCCGGTCTTAAGAAAGCAGGCTACGCTGCAATCTTTACACCAGGAGCTCCTGCTTCCGAGGTGGTTGATTTCATCAATCTTCAGATGGAGAACAGGCAGTAAAACCATATGTCTTCCACAGACGATATTATCCGTGGAATTGGCGAAGGTTCCATCAGAGCCATTGCCAGAGCGTTGAGCATGGTAGAGAACGGCAGTGCTGACTCAGTTGAAGTTCTAGATAAAGTATTCAGCCTGCAGAGCGGTTTCTCCATAGGCGTAACAGGTCCTCCCGGCGCCGGCAAAAGCACCCTGGTCAGCCGAATGATCTCCCGCTACCGTTCTCAGGAGAATACTGTAGGGGTAATAGCTGTTGACCCTTCTTCTCCATTCACCGGAGGAGCTCTGCTTGGCGACAGGATACGTATGCAGTCTCATGCCTCAGATCCTGGTGTTTTCATAAGAAGCATGGGCAGCCGGGGACACCTGGGCGGTCTTTCAGGGGCAACGCGTGACGCATCCCTTGTTCTTTCTGCTGCAGGGTACAGCCCTGTGATAATAGAAACTGTCGGTGTAGGGCAGGCTGAGGTGGAAGTAGCCGATCTGGCGGATATCACCCTGCTTGTGCTTGTTCCAGGTCTTGGCGATGATGTGCAGTCTATGAAAGCCGGAATAATGGAAATAGGTGATATCATCATTCTGAACAAAGCAGACAGAAACGGTATAGATCAACTGGAAAGCTATGTCAGGGCAAGTCTCGAACTGATGCCTCCGGGAATAAGAAAACCGGAAGTGGTAAGGGTCTCCGCCGTTAACGGCGATGGACTTGAAAACCTGTGGAAGGCCATTGACCGGCTTGCTGCAATCCATTCTGATGAACAGAGGAAATCACGCTCGGCAATTAAAACTCTGAATGAAATTCTTAAAGAAAACGGGCTCCTCTTTGCTGAAAGACTGCTTGAAACACAATACAATGGCCGGGAAGCAGCAGAAGAGCTTATCTTAAGCGGTACGCTGTCACCTTATGCCATCGGCAAAAAACTGCTTGAAACAGCAGAAGGGATGTTAAAGCACAATGGTTCCAAGTAAGATCGATCACATCGGAATTGCAGTAGAGAATGTGGAAGAGGCTTCGGTTTTTTACAGGGATGTACTGGGGCTTGAGCTTATTGGAATAGACGAGGTTCCATCTCAGAAGGTAAAAGTAGCCATGTTCCGCATCGGAGAAAGCAGGATTGAGCTTCTTGAACCTACCTCCTCAGATAGCTCTATTGCCGTATTTTTGCAGAAGAAGGGGCAGGGAATTCACCACATCGCCTACAGTGTACACGATGTGAACGGAGCGATAACTGAACTTATCGAAAAAGAAGTAACAATGATTGATAAACAGGCAAGACCAGGTGCAGGCGGCTCCAGGATTGCCTTTGTGCATCCCAAAGCAAGTGGTCGCGTACTTACAGAACTCTGTCAGCACTAATAATCCCTGAAGGGAAAGGGTACAAGAATGAGCTCAGTGGACAAAGCCGGGAAACTCAGAACTCTTCGTGAGGAAGCTCTTCTGGGTGGCGGCGAGAAAAGGATAGAAAAGCAGCACGCAAAGGGAAAGCTTACAGCCCGTGAAAGGGTTGAGCTTCTTCTTGACGAATCCAGTTTTGAAGAATTTGACATGCTAAAGTCGCACCGGTGTACCAATTTCGGGATTGAAAAGCAGAACTACCCTGGCGACGGAGTTGTAACCGGATACGGCACCATTGACGGTCGACTGGTTTATGTGTTCAGTCAGGACTTCACAGTTTTCGGAGGTTCACTCTCTGAAACCTATGCGGAAAAGATACTCAAGGTAATGGACATGGCTGCAATGAACGGAGCACCCCTTATCGGCCTCAACGATTCCGGAGGTGCCCGCATTCAGGAGGGTATAGAAAGCCTTGCCGGTTACGGCGATATCTTTCTTAAAAATGTACTGTTTTCCGGAGTAATTCCCCAGATTTCCGCCATCCTCGGACCCTGTGCCGGAGGAGCTGTGTACAGCCCGGCAATAACCGATTTTACCATCATGGTTGAAAAAACCAGCTATATGTTCGTTACCGGCCCTGATGTGGTCAAGGCTGTCACAGGCGAAGATGTTACCAAGGAAGAACTTGGTGGTGCACGAATCCACGGTGGAAAGAGCGGAGTTTCTCATCTGGTATGCAAAACCGAACAGGAAGCTCTGCAGCTTATTCGAAAACTTCTCAGCTATATACCTCAGAACAACATGGAAGACCCTATCTCCATGTCACCTACTGACCCGGTAGACAGAGTTGAAAACTGGCTTGACAGCTTTGTTCCCGACAACCCGAACAAGCCGTACGACATGAGAAAAGTCATCAAGGGAATCCTGGATCACGGTGAATTTCTTGAAGTTCAGAGGATGTATGCCCAGAACATCATTATCGGTTTCGGCCGCATGAATGGTAAGTCTGTTGGCATGGTTGCCAATCAGCCTTCGTATCTGGCTGGTGTTCTGGATAATGATGCTTCGGTAAAAGCAGCCAGATTTATCCGGTTCTGTGATGCGTTCAACATTCCTCTTGTTACACTGGTAGATGTTCCCGGATTCATGCCGGGAACCAAACAGGAGTATGGCGGCATCATAAGAAACGGAGCAAAACTGCTTTACGCATATGCAGAAGCAACCGTGCCCAAAATTGCCGTTATCACCAGAAAAGCCTACGGCGGTGCATACGATGTTATGTCGTCAAAACATCTTCGCTCTGATGTTAACTTTGCATGGCCCTCGGCAGAGATAGCTGTTATGGGACCCGATGGCGCTGTGAACATCATATTCCGCAAGGAGCTTGCGGAGGCTTCCGACCCTGTGGCAAAAAAGGCAGAGCTGGTTAAAGAGTACCGCGATAACTTCGCGAATCCGTACAGTGCAGCCAGCAGAGGCTACATAGATGATGTAATCATCCCCTCAAACACCCGTTTCCGTATTATCAAAAGCCTTGAAATGCTGCAGACAAAAAGGCAGGATGTGCCGGCTAAAAAACACGGAAATATCCCGCTGTAATGGCTGTGACAATACTACTTCTGGGTGCTGTCTCTGCACCGGCTCCTGGCATGCTGAATACAGGAGCACGACTTGCTTTAATAGGTATGAGCACAGTGTTCATCGGCCTTGTAATACTCTCCCTTTTCCTTCCTCTGATAAAAAGACTTGCCGAGGGGCGGAAAAAAGGCTCAGATGACGACGGTAAGCGAGTTCCAGGGGAACTCACCGATGATGAGGTAGTTGCGGTTACCGCTGCTATTCACGCTCACTTTTTAAAAATCAACAAAATGGAAGACATGAAACTGACATGGGAATTGTACGATAGACCGTACTCCCCGTGGAGACTGGCAGGTAGATCCAAACTTCTGATGGATCGCACCGCACCCAGACAAAGGAGCAGGTAATGCCCGAGTACAGGATAACTGTAAACGAAAAGACTTACTCGGTTAACATAGGCCGAATGGAAGATGACTGTGTTGAAGTAAAGCTTGGAGACACAACCTACAAGGTCGGTGTTGAAACCCCCAGGAAAAAATCTGTTAAAACGCCAAGGCTTGATAGAGGGCGGGCTGTTCCTGATGCCGCAGCCGCTCCAGACAGAACTACCCCTCCTGGAAGTAATTCCGCTCATGGCGATATAATAGCCCCGCTTCCAGGTGCCATACTTAAAGTTCTTGTGGCTGTTGATGAAGAGGTTACGGAAGGACAGACTGTTGCGGTTATGGAAGCAATGAAAATGGAGAATGAAATAGAGTCTCCTGTTACCGGAAAAGTTACCGCAATTGCCGTGAAAGAGGGAGATACTATTCTTGAGAACGCCCTGATCATGAGCATAGGTTAAGGAGGGGACTTGATGACACTAGCCGCTCGTCTTCTCACGGCACTCACAGCCAGCTCGGGAGAATTTAACCTGAGCAATGTCAACTTCGTCAGCTACCTGCAAAATTCAGGCTTTGGCCAGATACAGCCTGGCAATGCGGTGATGATAATCATGGGCATTGTCATGATATATCTGGCCATAAAAAAAGACTACGAGCCTCTTCTTCTTATTCCAATCGGTTTCGGAATTATTGCAGGCAACATGCCATACAACCCCGATCTGATGCCAATCGGCTACACCGATGTTCTTGGAACTCAGCAGTCGGTATTTAAACTGTTTTACTTCGGTGTTTCCAGTGGGCTGTTCCCTCCACTGATTTTTCTCGGAATCGGAGCAATGACCGACTTCAGCGCCCTGCTTTCCAACCCGAAGCTGCTGCTGCTGGGTGCTGCCGCACAGATTGGTATCTTTATCACCCTGCTTGGTTCTCTTCTCCTGGGGTTCAATCTGCAGGAGGCTGCAGCAATCGGAATAATTGGAGGGGCAGACGGCCCCACTGCAATTTTCGTTGCCAGCCAGATGGCTCCACATCTTCTTGGAGCCATTGCCATCGCCGCGTATTCATACATGGGGCTGGTACCCGTCATTCAACCACCGATAATGAGGTTGTTGACAACTGAGGAAGAACGCAAGAGGAAGATGAAGCCCACGAGAAAAGTGTCTACCACAGAGAAGATTCTCTTCCCTATTATTGCATTCTTTATAACCGCCTTCATTGCCCCTGGCGCAATAACCCTTCTGGGTATGCTGTTCTTTGGTAACCTTCTGAAGGAAAGTGGAGTCACCAGACGGCTTGCAGACAGTGCACAGGGTTCTCTGAACAACATCGTAGTTATCCTTCTGGGCTTCAGTGTTGGAACCAGCACTCAGGCCAGGTACTTCCTTACAACAGATTCTATAAAGATCTTTGTACTCGGCGCGCTGAGTTTTGCCATCGCCACCGCAGGAGGTCTGCTGTTCGCAAAATTCATGAATCTGTTTCTGAAGGGTGAGAACAAACTGAACCCTCTGGTAGGAGCAGCAGGGGTGAGTGCAGTGCCCGATTCAGCCAGAGTTGTTGAGGTTGAAGGCCGCAAGTACGACAAGAGCAATCATCTGTTGATGCATGCTATGGCTCCAAACATTGCCGGGGTTATCGGCAGCGCCATTGCAGCTGGAGTTCTTCTCAGTATGGTGCCCCACTGATGTCCGCCCGATTTGAGTACCTTGTTACAGGGGGAGCCGGATTTATCGGCTCCCACCTGTGCGAAAAATTGATTTCCACGGGAAAGTCTGTCTGCGTTCTGGACAACCTCTCCACTGGACACCTGCGCAACATAGAGAATCTGCTCTCCCTCGAAAGTTTCCACTTCGTCGAGGGTTCTGTTCTCTCTGCAGATACGGTGAACGACTGTGTGAGCAAATGCAATGAAGTAATTCATCTTGCCGCAGCCGTTGGTGTTGAAAATGTGATAAACAAGCCCGTGGAAACAATCGAAACCAATGTAAACGGAACAGAAAACATTCTGAGAGCTGCCAGACTCAACAACACAAAGGTTCTGATTGCCTCAACCAGCGAAGTTTATGGAAAAAGCTGGGAGGTGCCCTTCCAGGAAGATGGAGATATCGTTCTTGGCGCCACCTCAAGAAACAGGTGGAGCTATGCATGCTCAAAAGCTCTCGACGAGTTTCTTGCTCTGGCTTACAGTTCTTCCTACGACCTGCCTGTCGTGGTCTGCAGGTTTTTCAACACTGTGGGTCCCCGTCAATCGGGAAGATACGGAATGGTTTTGCCAAGATTTATAAATCAGGCACTCACACAGCAGCCTATTACCGTTTTCGGCAACGGAACACAGACACGATGCTTCAGTCTTGTCTCTGAAGTGATAGACAGTGTTCTGGCTCTGCTGGATACGCCTGAGGCTCTGGGAAAGGTAATTAACATCGGTTCAACCGATGAAATTACTATACTGGAACTGGCGAGAAGAGTCAGAGAGATATCCGGTTCAAGTTCGGAAATAGTGAAAATTCCCTACAGCGAAGCTTACCCCAAAGGGTTCGAAGACATGCAGCGCAGGGTTCCTGATGTATCCAGACTGCTGGGTCTTACCGGTAGCAGTCCACAGGCGGACATCGACACAATTATCAGACAGATTATTGAAAACGGAATTCCCGAAGGGGCACTGTGATTCAATCTGTCTCAAGCAGATCCAACAGCAGAATAAAACTTGCAGCGTCACTTGGAAGAACTTCTACCAGCAAAAAACGACGCAGGTTTTTAATGGAGGGCCCACGGTTCATCGGCGATCACCTTGCCCGGGGTGGATCGGTAGACTTCATTGCCATCAAAGAGAATCTGACGGCCCGGTCTCTTGCAGTGGCGAAACTTGCCGATTCCCGTGATATCCCGGTAATACAGGTATCCGACCTCATCTACAAAGACATATCCAGCACAGACGCACCACAGGGAATTACGGCAGTATGTCCTGTTCCTGAATACAGCTTAAGTGATCTGTTTACAGGCAAAACCGTTCTTGTTCTCGACGGTGTTGCAGATCCCGGAAACGCAGGAACCGCAATCAGATCCGCAGCTGCATTCGGTTGCTCCGGTGTGGTGTTTCTTAAGGGAAGTGCTTACCCGTGGAATCCCAAGGTAACCAGATCAGCAGCGGGGCTTAATTCGGCAATCCCTGTGGTTGAAATTGACAATCTGACTCTGCTGAAAAACAAACACCCGGAATATTCTTTCCTGGGGGCAAGCAGTAACGGATCTCCTGCCAGTGAGATATTCAGCATCACGAAAAAACCTGTGTGTGTTGTTGTAGGCTCGGAAGCCCATGGTCTGTCGGATATTACGCGCGGAGAACTAACCGGCCTTGTTTCCATACCGATGTCAGATGTGGCAGAGTCCCTCAACGCAGGTGTCAGTGGTTCAATTCTTCTGTATCTTCTGCGGGAAAACCAGGAGCCTGCCCGAGAATAGACATTGAGTAGCAGGCCCTCACGGACGAGATGGAAAGCATGCCGGTTAGAGGATAATAGCAGCGCTATTTGACGATAATTGGCGTGTTTTGCAACCGTTCGTGTGGTGTCTAATGCTGATGTTGTATTTTCGGGCAGGCTCCTAAAAAGAACTCTTTATCCCTGCGAATGTTTGAGCCTCAAGAAAAGCCTCGGAGGTAATAAACAGAATATTTGGTTTAACGGTTGTTGGGTATCCGGAGGATGAATCCGGTGATGAAGCTGTAACTACACTGTTAACTTCGTCCTCCCAGTTCATCGAGTATATCTTGCTGTCCGGAGGGTCGATTGGTCCGTTCCATGTAAACTCGTACAGAAGGTTTGATGAGGCATCGTACTGAAAAGGCTGCTCAAAATCAAACATTATCCAAACCCCACCTGCGATACCGGACAGTTCAAGCTGAGGTTCCGAATAAACTTCCACCGGTGTAGAGCTCCAGTTCTGATCAAACCTTGGATCAAGTTCATCTAAATCGGTATATCCCACAAGGATAGAAAAATCGTAGTACGAACCTGTTTTGCTTGAGTACTCTGAGGGCATATAACCCATGGCTGTTATTTCAACCGGTGCCCCACCCATTTCTTCCACTGTTACCATCACCTGATGGCGTCTGGCATCGCCGTTTCAATGACAGAACGGGTTAAGTGATTCAAAAATAGGATGGCCGACTTCTATCTCCCCGGCAACCACCACACCGGACAGCAGTAAAACGGCTGCAGCTACAGCTTTCATTGTTCTCCCTCTTTGTAAAACCAGCAGGTAATATACAGTACCCTTCATTTGCTGTCATCGGCATACAACAGCTCCTGCCTCCCTGATAAGTTCAGTGAATAATCGGAACTTCTCCGTTCATGAGGAAAGCTCCCTGCAGGTTCAGCCATTTTCTGTGGGCTCTTACGTCTCCCAGAAGGTGTTCCACCTCCCCCCAGAAACGCGATGAATGGTTCCTGTGAACAAGATGAACAAGTTCATGAACAAGCACATACTCCGTAACTTCTGCAGGGGCGTGAACCAGTTTTCTGTTTATCATTATTCCGCTGTTACCGCAGCTTCCCCACAGAGTGATCGGGCTTCTCAGGCGTAGTTTTGCCGCAGCAAGCCCCTTTTCTGCATACTTTTTCAACTTTTCCTCAAGAAATTCCATCAATCTGGTGTCGAGCCATTTCACAACCAGGCGCTCCCTGTTTTCGGCATCCAACAGATCCTGAGGCAGAACAACATTTTTGCCAAGCACCGGCAACTGAGAGCAGTCTTTGTAGGATGCTGGTATCATGGTAGACTCAACAGTTTGGTAATACTTCTGTTTCTCAACTATGAAGTCCTTGTGTCTCAGTATGGCCCTTTCAATGTCATCAACAGCTGTTCCGTGACGAGCTATTGCAATTACACCCCTTGGAACAACCTGTATTCTGAGCCTTTTTACTCTCATACTGTATCTCAGTTTGTAGGGCACCACCGTACACATACTTCCCCTCATGAAGATATCAATTTTGTTCCTGAATGTATCATGTTATTGGAATGCGAAAAAGGGGGACTCGAAAAACGAGCCCCCCTCGCATTAGCTGCAGCTATCTGATAACCGCTACCTGTCTTCTCACAACTTCACCTGTGCTGGTGGTAAGTCTGATGAAGTAAATACCAGTTTTTTCAATAGTCATGTTCTGAACTGTTCCGGCATTGAACTGGTCGATGGAACGACCGGCAATATCGAAGATCTCTACTGTTCCAGTTGTACCCTGGGGCACTGAACTGGATATGGAGAAGTTTCCGGTTGTGGGGTTGGGCCATGTTGTAAGAACACCACTGTACACTTCATCACCGGAGGATATGCCTGTATTTGTATCCGGAACATCCATGAAGGCCGCGTTCATTGATTCTTTCAGGCTTGTGTCGAGCACAAATGAAGCCAGCTCCAGCTCGTCAAAGATGTGCTGAGAAGGATCAAGGGTATAAGGCTTCACTACCTGTATTGTCTGCGGATACGGACCGGTGAATTCAATTGCAGTTCCAGTATTTCCACAGGGCATTACAACTGGAATATGGTGCAGTGTAAGACCATTGAAAGTACCGTAGGCTGAGCCGGCAACCTGACCCGACTGAACAATTGCACTGTAGAGCTTCAGTGTTGAGCCCAGATCCTGCTCTGCTGTAATGGTGTAGGTTACAGTGCCACCAGTGGCATCGCCAACCATATCAGCATCAATTGTGAGGTATGCTGGAACTGCCAGACGGTTATCCACATGATTGGTCCAAACAGTCTGATTCCATCCAGCGGAAACGAAAACACCGTCTGCAACAAACGTCGGCACATAGCCGGTAGTCCAGTAACCCCACAGATGTGAGCTGAATCCCGTGGAAGCAGGTCCATCGAGGAACCATGTAAAGGGAGCCATCTCATCATTTGCAACATAACCATCTACAAACGCACTTACCTGAGGATAAGCACTGGCACAGGGCCCGCATGTTGTTGTAGAGAAATCACCGAACAGTACCACTCTGTCTGCCGCAAAAGAAATCGCTGAAACAACTAACAAAACTAATACTAATGCTTTCACTGACCCAATACCCCTTTCAACGGTTTGGTTCTGTTTTCACGAACCATATCATAAAACCAGCAACGGATAATAGCAACCGGCAGTTGATACAATTCACTAGCTCCTATATACTTATAAACTCTGTATGAATTATATGGATTCTTTCTGTCAGTTCTCTAGCTGATCTGTTGACATCACAGGACGATGGGAACATTGTGACACAACACAAACGGGAAGGTATTAACTTCAATGATGCAACTGGTCGTCAGGGCTGATCTGTGTACCGGCTGTATGAACTGCCAGACTGTTTGTTCCCTCCACCACAGATCTGTTTCAGCAATACAGGTAAATCTTGAGGTATTCTCCGGTCTGAACACTGTAACATGGTGCAGACAGTGTGAAGACCCCGAGTGTCTGGCGGTCTGCCCAACCGATGCAATACACAGGAACAAACACACAGGAGCATGGGAAATCGATCATGACACCTGTATTTCCTGCGGTAACTGTGTTTCGGCATGTCCCTATAGTGCCATGTTTCAAACAGAGCCAGGAACTATTCCATTCAAATGCGATCTCTGTGGTGGAACTCCGCTGTGTGCCGAGGCATGTGCTTTCGGTGCCATCACCCTTGAGGAAATTCCATTGTGAAATACGGCGGATATGCGGGGAAACTGCTTCGAGTGAATCTTTCCACTGAAACGGTAGAGCAACAGGACACTTCTGATTATCTGCCGGAGTGGTACGGAGGCAGAGCAATGGCAGCAAGAATAGCCTGGGATGAAATTCCACCGGGAACCTCTGCTTTTGACCCTGCAAGCCCTTTGATAATACTCACAGGACCGCTCACTGGAACTGCCGCTCCTTTTTCCGGAAGAACCACAGTGTGCGGTATCTCCGCACAGGGTTATCCCGTTGAATGGTACTCCAGATCTTCCTTCGGAGGTCACTGGGGGCCGGAACTCAAACACGCAGGGTTCGACGGATTGATTGTTACTGGCAGAGCACCATACCCTGTTTTTCTAAAGATTGAGAATGGTACCTGTACCATCGAAGATGCAAGTCAATTGTGGGGCATGGGTATATACGGTTCGCAAAAAAAGATTATGGAGCAGTACGGAAAGCAGTGGCGTGTTTTTGCCATAGGTCCCGCCGGGGAAAACCTGTGCCGCATTGCAGTTGCCGCAACCGAGACCGAAAGCGCGTCGGGTCAGGGTGGATACGGTGCAGTTATGGGCTCCAAGAACCTTAAAGCTATCGCCGTTCACGGAACTTTCCCACTCAAAGTGGCCAATCCGGAAAGATTTGCAGAGGTATGCAGACTGGTGCTGAAAGAGGCACACGGGTCCCACGGCTGGCCCCATACGGCAGAACTTGATCCGGTAAAGGTACAATTGTTTGGCCAGCGGTACCAGGCCTGTACACAGGGATGTGCAGTAAAATGCTACGATGCCCGGTTCTACACTACCGTTCCTGCTGTACTTCAAAGAGGGAAAACTCTGTCCGGACAGGTTGACTGCATTGCCGGTTTGTTTCCCGGATTCAAGGAGAGTTTTTACAACTGGGATCTGGGTTTTGAGGCTGGGTTTGAAATTGGTCAGATAGCAAATGATGAAGGGTTGAACCACTGGGAAATACTTGTAGGCATTGTTCCGTGGATCCGCTTTTTGAAACAGGACGGAGTTCTGAGCTCTATAGATGGAATGAAGATCGACCTTGACAACCCTGAATTCTGGGCTTTTCTGCTGCGGGGAATTTCCAGAAGGGAGGGAGAGTTTCGTTCTGCTCTTTCAGAGGGCACGGTAAGAGCCAGCAAAATTCTTGGGCTGGGCGAAGAGAGGCTGAAACAACTGTTCCCGGCCTGGGGCTACGCAGGGCACTGGGATGGGCACGGTGACAGGATCAACTACGTGTTTTTCCCATACTGGATTGTAACAGCGCTGCAATGGGCAGTTGATACAAGGGACCCTGTTTCGAGTGCACACGGGTACGGGCAGAACATCATGGGATGGAGCAGAGTGTGCTCTCCTGAACACGGTCTTGACTGGAACACAATCAGGAAAGTTTCCGCAAGAATCTACGGAACGGAAGCTTGCGCAGACCCTGAAAGCGGTTATTCCGGCAAAGCCTTTCCGGCGTGGTGGCACGGCCAGAGGTCGGTGATGAAAGATTCTCTCACAGTGGGTGACCAGGTTTTTCCAAGGATATACTCAAACAAAACAGAGGACCACTTTGCAGTGGCAGGGGACATGGAGGGCCCTTCTTTTGAGCGGCACATGTTCACCTCTCTCACAGGCATTTCCTGGACAGACAAAGAGCTGGAACACGCTTCTGAAAGGGTGATCCAGCTTGAGCGCGCCCTTCTTGTAAGAAACTTCAACCGCTCCAGAGCTGATGACGAATCTGTAATACCCTACTTCGAGATGAAAGAGCAGCAGACAAACCCCTTTATCGGCAACAGAGTTGCCCTTGACCGTACAGAGTTTAAAAAGGTCATGGACGAGTACTACGACCTCAGGGGATGGAGCAGAAAAACAGGCAGACCCACTGCAGGCACCTTACAGAAATTCGGTCTTGGAAAAGAGGCTGAGGATTTGGGAGATCTGATAGTTGAAGAAGACTGATCTTTTTGTACCGGGCAGGCTGTGCCTGTTCGGAGAACACTCCGACTGGGCTGGGGAATACAGACAAACAGACAGATCTGTACTTTCCGGTAAATGCATTGTTGCAGGCACAGACCAGGGCGTTTATGCTACAGCGGAACCGGCCGAAGAAGTTTTTTTTCTTTCCCAGATTCTGGAGAACGGGTCTCCAGGCAGGGAAAGCTCTTATCCATCCAGCTTCGCATCTCTCGCAGAAGTTGCGGCTGCAGCTGTTTTCGATTCCTATGCCGCAGGAACAGCCGCTGAAGTAATAAGGAAGTATCCAGGCCTCGGTCTGAAACTGGAGGTAACATCAAGAGACCTTCCGCTGAAAAAGGGTCTCTCCTCCTCTGCTGCAATGTGTGTTCTGGTTGCGCGGGCGTTCAACAGAGTTCATCAGTTGAATTTGTCTGTTGAAGAGGAAATGGAATTCGCCTACAGAGGAGAGCTTCTTACAGGTTCACTTTGCGGAAGAATGGATCAGGCCTGTGCTTACGGCAGGAAAACTGTTCTGCTTACATTTGACGGAAACCGGATGACAGCGGAAACGGTAATAAACACCAGTCCTCTGTATTTCCTTATTGTTGACCTCAGGGCAAACAAAAACACCAGAAGAATACTGAAAGACTTAAATTCTTCCTTCAAGAATGAGAACCAGCTTATCAGGAAGGCTCTGGGGGAAGAAAATCACAGAATTACTTCTGCAGCAAGAAGAGCTCTTGAGAATGGAGACACCATACAGATAGGCAGGTTAATGACCGAAGCACAGAAGATCTTCGATGAAATGGTTGTTCCCTCCTGCCCTTCTGAGCTTACAGCGCCGAAGCTGCATGAGATACTTCAGCATGAAGCCGCTGTAGAATATGCCCTGGGAGGGAAAGGGGTAGGTTCGCAGGGAGACGGAACAGCTCAGTTTATCTGCAGAGGACCGGAGGAGAGGGACCAACTGGCAACAGCACTCGAAAGCAGCGCCGGAGTGATTTGTTACAATCTAACACTGTGAAGGGGAAAGACTGTGGAATACTTCAAGGAGAAGAATGGAAAATACTACGCGTCCCTCAGCGGTAAGAATCAGACCTCATCCCTGGCAGTAAGCATCGCGGTAACAGCAGCACCTCTTGTTATCTTTGGTATTGTTTACTTTAATACTCTTAAAGCAGACGGAGGCCCGCCGGTAAACACTCCAATGGTTGCCGCAGCGGGTATTCTGATTTTTGTTAACCTGATTGCATTTTTCCTGCGAAAAATAGGATTTGCTGCCGGAATTGTTGTAGACCAGATGGAGAGAATTATCAGTTTCAGAAGACCGGGGACACAGAAGAAAACACTGAATATTGATTCCATTCACAAGATCAGCCTGAAGGTCAACTACGGCAAGGCGGCTTCTCTGAGCCTCGTCTCTGCCGACGGCAGAAACTATCTTCTGTTTGTTACTGCTGATGTTCAGATGATGCGACAGCTCGCAGACGAGCTTTCAACCCTTATATCACTGACAGTGGATGAAGAGCCCTTCCAGTAAACAGAATAGGTCTGCACTGTCACACAACACACAGGAGAAACATATTTGTACAGTGCGTAAATCTTCAACGGGGATTTTGTATGAAAAAAGCTGAATCAGGTATTGGAATCTTTGACTCGGGAATAGGCGGCTTTTCCATTCTCCATGAAATCATTCGTAAAGCTCCGCCAGTAGCGATAAACTACATTTCCGATGATGCCTATGCCCCATACGGAGAAAAAACCGACTCTGAGATAATACAAAGAAGCCGGATGATAACGGAGATGCTGTTAATCAGTGGGAGCTCGGTTGTTGTTGTAGCCTGTAATTCGGCCACAGCAGCAGCCATATCAACTCTGAGAAAAGAGTATCCCGAAGTTCCCTTTGTCGGGGTAGAACCCTACATAAATGTTCTGAATCACAGAGATCAGTTTCCCGGTATCACAAAAGCCGCTGTAATCACCACCGAGCTTACAGGACATTCCGAAAAATTCAGGCGTCTTAAAAACAGAATAGACCCTGACGGGCTTGTTCAGCATGTGATTACTCCGGGACTTGCTACGATCGTTGAAAAAATACTGGACATCGGGTTGAATACAAATCTGCGGCAGCAGCTCCACAGCGAGCTTGAACCTCTGCGGAAACTGGAACTCAGTCATCTGATTCTGGGGTGTACTCACTACCCGCTTATTGCCGGACTGATTGAACAGGAACTCGGTGTCAAAACCGTTTCTCCTGCTCCCAATGTGGCAGAGAGGGTGGTGGATGTTTTCCCCGCTGAGGGTGAGGGCCACTGCTCCTCATTTAACTACCTCTCCACCAGCTCCAGAAATATGGAGTGGGAGGTAAAGGATACAGACTACCTCGATTCTCTTCTCCGGTACTCGGAGACAGGCAAAGACCCGCAGAAATAATTCCCCTTCTGCATATTGCCTGACTGTGCTCTCCCGGCAATATTCAGCAAACATAATATTCACACGGCTCTTTACCCGCTGGGAGGATTGCATTGAACCTGATTGAAAAACTGGGAGCCTTTTACATTGGTCGTCACTACGATCTTGAGAGCAACAAAACCATAGATGAAACTGTGATGTACGATGCCAGAGACCTCACCACCCATGCTGTGTGCCTGGGCATGACCGGTTCCGGTAAAACCGGGCTGTGCGTCGACATACTTGAAGAGGCGGCTCTGGACAGTGTTCCGGCAATAATTATTGACCCCAAAGGAGACATCACAAACCTGATGCTTACCTTTCCAGACCTTCTTCCCTCAGACTTCAGGCCGTGGGTCAACATCGACGATGCCCGCAGGAAAGGTCTCACAGTAGACGAGTATTCTGAAACCGTGTCAAAGACATGGCGAAACGGACTTGCCCGGTGGAACCAGTCTCCAGACAGAATAAGAGTTCTGAAAGACAGTGCGGAGTTCTGTGTGTTTACACCGGGTTCCGATGCTGGTGTGGGCATTTCAATTCTGTCTGCCCTCACACCGCCGGACACCAGCTGGGATACGGATGCCGAGCTTATAAGGGAACAGATTCAGGGTGTTGTTAACGCCCTGTTAAGCCTTGTTGAGATAGATGCAGATCCCCTTTCAAGCCGGGAGTACATACTTCTCTCCTCCATTATTGAACACTACTGGAGAAAGCAGGAAAGTCTTGACCTTCCTCTGCTGATTGCTTCAATCCAGTCTCCCCCTGTGGAAAAGCTGGGAGTTTTCGATGTGGAAGCATTTTTCCCCTCCAAGGAGAGATTCAAGTTCGCCATCGCGATGAACAGCATAATAGCGTCTCCCGACTTTCAGTCGTGGCTCGGTGGTGAACCTCTTGATATCAACTCACTGCTCTACACCACCCAGGGGAAACCCAGACATTCTATTATCTACCTTGCACACCTCTCAGACAGTCAGAGGATGTTCTTTGTTACACTGCTTCTTGAACGCATGGTTTCATGGATGCGCACACAGTCCGGCACAACCAGTCTCCGGGCTCTTCTCTACTTTGATGAGGTCTTTGGTTTTCTTCCCCCGGTAGCCGAACCACCCTCAAAAAAACCTATGCTGAGGCTTCTTAAACAGGCAAGAGCGTTTGGTCTGGGGCTGGTACTCACCACCCAGAATCCCATGGATATTGACTACAAGGCCATGTCCAATGCCGGTACATGGTTTATAGGAAGACTGCAGACCGACCGCGACAAGCAGAGGCTTCTTGACGGTCTGGAATCTATCTCCGCCCAGTCCGGCTCGGGGTTCAACCGCGGGGAGATAGACCGTATTATCTCTTCACTTGATTCAAGGGTTTTCCTTCTTCACAATGTACACGAAGATAAAACCGCGGTGTTTCAGACCAGATGGGCCATGAGTTACCTGAGAGGCCCTCTTACCCGTGACCAGATCCGCTCCTTCAAACACAGGAAAGCGCAAACAGAGCCAAGGCCGGTAACACAGGCAGAACCGGTAAAGAATACAATGCAGGAACCTGCTCCAAAATCATCTCAGGTATTGCCAGCAATGCCTCCCGGTATAAAGCAGGTGTTCCTCCCTGTGGAAAAAACAAAAGGGCAGGCTCTGGACATCGCCGGTGCCGGTACAGGGCAGAGAATTGACCTGGTCTACAAGCCGGTTCTTGTCGCTCTGGGAAAAGTCTCTTTCGTAAACAGAAAACGGAACATCTCCAAGACAGATCCGCGCAGTTTCCTTCTGCAGCCGGACAGCAGCGACATTGTTACAGACTGGGAACAGGCGGAAATACGGCCACTCACAGTGGATAAACTCGCCCACGCAGCAGAACCGGATGCTTTTTTCTCGGAAAGCCACCCTTCGGAATGGACGACATTAAAAAGTCTGAAACACATATCGAAAGACTTCAGCAACCACCTCTACTACAACAGCGTACTGGAAATACCTTTCAACCGTATACTGAAGCTGAACGCGACACCTGAGGAATCTACGTCAGACTTCACCGTCCGGTGCCGGGAAAAGGCCAGAGAGCTCAGGGATATAGAAGTAGACAAACTGAGAGAGAAGACCAGAACAAAGCTCGACCGTCTACAGACCAGGCTGGCCAGAAAAGAACGAAAACTTGAGGAAGACAAGGATGACTACCGTGGCCGGAAGAGCGAGGAACTTCTGTCTGCAGGAGAATCTCTTGCCGGTCTTTTCGGGCTGTTCGGCAGCAGAAGGTCATCAGCCCTGTCAAGTGCTGCCAGAAGACGCAGAATGACTAATTCCGCCAAAGCCGACATAGAGGAATCAAAAGAAGAGATAGAGAGGCTTGAAGAAGACATCAAAGAGCTGGAGGAAGAGGTAAGGGAGAAGGCCGAAGCCATTGTTGAAAAGTGGGAAGCAGCCCTGGAAGAAACTGATATTCTCGAAGTTAAACCCAGACGCTCGGATGTTCAGATCACACTGGTTTCTCCTGCATGGATACCTGTGTACATTGTCGGCGGAGAAGAAAACGGAAATCCAGTTATGGTTCCTGCATTCAGCACCATCGCGGAATGATAAAGCAGGATACCGAACAACTCTCCCTTGAAAAGGGAAGGCGTCCCGGGCAGCCGGGACATGAAATCGCCCTGAAGTTTCTGGAACGCAGAATGGGGGAGATTGGCCTGGCTCCCTATGAAGGCGATAGCTATGCCCTGCCCTACGGAGAGTTCACTAATCTTGCCGGTGTAATTGAAGGTACAGACAGCTCAGCTCTTCCTGTACTGATAGGGGCCCACTACGACAGCGCAATAGACGGTCCAAGCTCGGATGACAACGCTGTTTCAGTTGCTCTTATTCTGCACACGGCAGAACTGCTGATAAAAAAATCTCCCTCAAGAAGTACTGTAATTGCCTTCTTCGATGCCGAAGAGAAACCAAACTTCCTTACTAAAAACATGGGTTCCCTGCGGTTCTATAAAGACCACTGCGAAGATATGGAATTCGCCTGCGTGATAATTCTGGACATGATAGGTCACAACTTTGAAGTGGGAGTTCCCCCTGTAGATCTTCTCGTTCCGGGAATAAAGGATTTCATGTTCGTTCTTGGCTCTGAAAGTCACACACAGCTGCCTGATATAGTTGAAAGAGCCTCGAAAGACACAAAAAGACTGCGGATAATACCAACCTTGAACCGCTACATTGGAGACCGGTCTGACCACCATGCCTTCAGAAAAGCAGGCCAGCCCTACCTGTTTCTCAGCAGAGGATGGGGAAAGTACTCCCACACTCCGAAAGACAACATCCAGTGGATCAATTTCAGCGGCGTACACAGGATAGAGAACTTCCTGTTAAGGTTGCTGGAACAGCTGGATACGGCGCCCATGGAAACCCGCCTGGAACCTGCAGACCCTTTCAGGTACGAGATAAGAATGATGAGGAAAGCCATTGGGTGGCCTCTGCCGTTTATTCTGGCGTGTCTGGGGTTCTTCAGAATGGCCCTGCATTCCCGGGAAGACATCAATTCTCTCATGCGAAAAGTTCTGAAACTGGCAAAGTTTTGAACCTCAGCATACTACAATAAATTGACAGAGTCCGGATTTCTTGAGGTTTGACATTTGAAGAGAAAAGGGGCATCAATCTCCAAGTAAAAAACAAGATAGCAACTTGAAATACTTGGAGGTGAGCCCCAGTGAATATTAGAGTCAATTTTGAG
>Ga0164318_10000901_pt1 | contig 24795 bp, 25 predicted proteins | sample GuaBasSedimGuay9_FD_113734 | JGI IMG/M metagenome (GOLD analysis project Ga0164318, IMG submission 113734) | Subseafloor sediment microbial communities from Guaymas Basin, Gulf of California, Mexico - Guay9, Core 4571-4, 0-3 cm | ecosystem: Environmental > Aquatic > Marine > Hydrothermal vents...
CCCGGCTACTTTTGAGGCGCGGTGGCCGAGAAGATAGGCAGCGGTCTGCAAAATCGCGTACACCGGTGCGAATCCGGTCCGCGCCTCCACTATTAAAATTTGGGGCTTCAGCCGGCAAAGTAAGGAATCTTTGCCGCTTTCGCCCCCTTCGGGCTGTTGGGGGGCACAGCCGAATTTTTTTAAGGGGGAACCAATGTTTCCCCCTTAACGCCTGCCTTTGGCAGGCTGTTCCCCCTCCTTTTATAGGAAAGGGTGTATTGGGAATTTGGGGTGAGTGGCGGAACTGGCAGACGCAAAGGACTTAAAATCCTTCGGTTGAATAAACCATGAGGGTTCGACCCCCTCCTCGCCCACCACTAAGGAAATTCGGGACTTCAGCCGGCAAAGTAAGGAATCTTTTCCGCTTTCGGCCCCTTCGGGCTGTTGGGGGGCACAGCCGAATTTCTTTAGGGGGGAACCAATGGTTTCCCCCTAACGGGAACCTTTGGTCCCCTGTTTCCCCTCCTTTAACAGGAAGGGGGTGTATTGGGAATTCGGGATTTGGGATGGCGGTGCGGAAAATTTTGTTTTAGGCGTTTGAATTTATAAGAATTTATGATAATCTGTTCTTTATAGTAGTAACGAGGGGCGGTTAGCTCAGCTTGGTTAGAGCGCCACGTTGACATCGTGGAGGTCACTGGTTCGAGCCCAGTATCGCCCACCACTAAGGAAATTTGGGCTTTCGGCCGGCAAAATAAAGAATCTTTGCCGCCTTCAGCCCCTTCGGGCTGTTGGGGGGCACAGCCAAATTTCTTTAGGGGGGAACCTTTGGTTCCCTGTTCCCCCTCCTTTATTGGAAGGGGCTGTATTGGGGATTCGGGGTTTTGGCTGGCGGGGTCAAGAAAGAATGGTAAAAACGACGGACGAAAATCTTCAAAGGATGAGACATAGCGCGGCGCATGTTATGGCCGATGCGGTTAAGAAGCTGTATCCGGGAGTGAAATTGGGTATAGGGCCGGCGATCGAAGACGGATTTTATTATGATTTTGATTTCAGCGGGTGCGGGATAGGCGCTTCTGACGCCCGAGCCGGTCGTTTCCTGACACCGGAAGACCTCCCTAAGATCGAAAAAGAGATGGCCCGGATCATAGAACAGGATATTTCTTTTGAAAAGAAAAATGTGGCTAAAGAAGACGCGGTGAGAATATTTGATAAAGAGAAGGAAACCTATAAGCTCGACCTTTTAAAAGAGCTGGAGGCGGAGGAAATTTCACTGTATAAGCACGGGGAATTCATCGATCTTTGTAAGGGGCCTCATCTCTCGCGTACAGGAGAGATAAAGGCCTTTAAGCTGTTGTCCGTGGCCGGTGCGTACTGGAGAGGGAGCGAATCCAACCCCATGTTGCAGCGCATATACGGCACCGCCTTCGCGGATAAAAAATCCCTCGAGGAGTTTCTGGGGTTCCGGGAAGAAGCCCGGAAAAGGGATCATAGAAAAGTGGGGAAGGAGTTGGACCTTTTCAGTTTTAACGAACTGGCGGGAGCCGGGCTTGTGCTGTATCATCCGAAGGGGGCCATGCTCAGGCAGATCGTTGTCGATTATATAACGGCAAGACATCTTGAAAAAGGCTATGAACTGATATCGAGTCCTCATATTCTTAAAAGTGACATCTGGATACGGTCGGGGCATTATGATTACTATAAAGAGCATATGTATATATTCGAAAGCGAGGGGCAGGAGTTCGCGGTAAAGCCTATGAACTGCCCGGGCCATATACTTGTATATTCTTCCAGGGTAAGAAGTTACAGGGAGTTCCCGATAAGATATTTCGAATTGGGCAGCGTTTACCGGCACGAAAAATCCGGGGTACTTCACGGCCTTCTGCGCGTGAGGGGGTTTACGCAGGATGATGCTCACATATTCTGTCTAAGGCGCCAGGTAGCGGAAGAGGTCGTGAAGATAATAGATTTTGTGGAAGAAACGCTGAATGTGTTCGGGTTCCGGGAATTCGAGGTGGAACTGAGCACCCGGCCCGAGAAATATATAGGGACGGAAGCGGACTGGAAAGAAGCCACGGATGCGTTGAAAAATGCCCTGGAGACAAGAAGGGTCAGATATGAGGTAAATGAGGGGGATGGGGCTTTTTACGGCCCGAAGATTGATATCAAACTTAAAGATGCCATTGGCAGGGCATGGCAGTGCGCGACGATACAGTGTGATTTTGCCTTGCCCGAACGGTTTAACCTGAGATACACCGGTCAAGACGGCGAAGAGAAGCGCCCGGTTGTGCTGCACCGCGTGATATTGGGCAGCCTGGAGCGCTTTATCGGAGCGCTGATCGAGCATTATGGAGGGGCGTTCCCCCTGTGGCTGGCTCCGGTTCAGGTAAAGATCATTCCTATTACAGAAGCCGGTCTCGGCTACGCCAAGGAGATCGAGGCGGATCTGCGCAGGCTTGGTTTCCGCGCGGAAACAGACAGCCGGAACGAAAAGATGCAGAAAAAAATAAGGGCCGCTGAGCTGGAAAAAATACCTTATATGGCCGTCATCGGGAAAAGGGAGATGGAAAACGGTACGGTCTCTCTTCGGAGCAGGCGGGTAGGGGACAGAGGTGCGATAGAACGGAAAGACTTCTTCGAACGGCTGCAGCGGGAAGTCAAAGCCCGTGAATCGTAATACGAAAAAAGGAGGGGGATATCGCTTATAAACCGGGATTTAACAGAAAACGGGGGAAACCACAGGATTATACGCGGATTAACAACAGGATAAGGGCTTTAAAAATACGGCTGATAGACGACGAAGGGAACCAGATGGGGGTTGTGGATATCCGTACCGGTATAGAAAAAGCTATGGAAAAAGAGCTGGATCTCGTGGAAGTCGCGCCCAACGTGGATCCGCCCGTGTGCCGTATAATGGATTACAGCAAGTACAAGTATGAACAGAAAAAAAAACATAAGCTGGCCAAGAAAAAACAGCATGTGACTCACATGAAGGAAGTACGGTTCAAATTGAAGATAGAGGAACATGATTATCAGGTCAAGCTGAGACACATAAAGGACTTTCTGAACGACAAGGACAAGGTCCGGGTCTCCCTGCGTTTCAGGGGCAGGGAGATAACGCATAAGGAACTGGGGATAGAACTTTTGAACAGGATCGCCAAGGATGTGGCTGCGGCAGGCGAGATGGAATCAAGGCCCAAGGCAATGGGGAGGACCATAGTGATGACCCTGGTCCCGAGAAGCTGATAGGGGAGAAGATACATACGCGGCCCATGAGGCACGGACCATGATAAAAAGGGGGATGAGAACATACAATGCCGAAACTAAAGACAAAAAAAGGAGTTAAAAAACGTTTTAAGTTGACGAAAAAGGGGAAGATAAAAAGAGCGAAGTCTAATAAAAGGCACATTCTTACGAAAAAAACCAGGAAACGCAAACGGGCGCTGGGGAAATCAACGACAGTTGATAAGACCTTTGAAAAAAAAATAAAGGCCCTGATGCCTTACAGTTGACGCCCAATTCCGATGCGGGATTGGAACTACGGGACTACATCGATAAGGAGAAGACATGACTAAAGTGAAACATGCGGCAAGTTCGCTTAGGCGGAGGAAGAAAGTCCTTAAGGCTGTAAAGGGACAGCGCGGCGCGAGATCCAAATTACTGAGGACCGCGAAGGAAGCTGCCAGAAAAAGTCTGATTTTCAGCTATATCGGCAGGAAAGAGAAAAAAAGAAATTTTCGTTCTCTGTGGATATCCCGCATTACTGCGGCCTGCAGGGGACAAGACATTTCTTACAGCAAGTTCATCGCGGGGCTGAAGAAAGCCCGCATAAACCTTAACCGGAAGATCCTGGCTGACATCGCGGCAAATGATAACCGCGGTTTTAAGGTACTTGTAAAGAAAGTTAAAACATAACCAAATCCATGGGAAGGTTGACCCCTCCGCAGCTGCTGATTTTCAGCTTTCTGTGCGCCATACTCATCGGCACGATCATGCTGTCTTTGCCTCTGGCCACGCGGGGGCCGGACAGGATGTCTCTGGTGGACAGCCTTTTCACCGCAACAAGCGCTACCTGCGTTACCGGACTCGTTGTCCGGGATACGGGCACCTGTTTTTCCACGTTCGGCAGATGGGTCATTTTTGCCCTGTTCCAGGCCGGAGGGCTCGGGATAATGACGTTCTCCACGCTGTTTGCCGTTCTGATGGGAAGGAAGATCGGATTTTATGAAACGGATGTCATTAAGACCACCCTTGACAAACAGAATATACTCGGTTTCAAAAAACTGATCCTGTATATTCTCTGCATCACGGCCACGGCCGAAATGATCGGAGCCGTTTTTTTGTTCCTGCGGTGGAAAGCGATAACGGATTGGAGCGTCATTGAGACCGCGGAGAAAGCGGTCTTCCATTCCGTTTCAGGATTTTGTAACGCCGGGTTTTCTCTTTTTCGTAACAGTCTTGCGCAGTTTGAGGCCGATCCCTATATCAATCTGACGATGATCCTGCTTATATTTTTTGGGGGGATAGGATTTATAGTCATCATGGATCTCCTCGGGCTGTTTTTAAAAAAGGAGACGCCCAGGAGGATAAGCCTTCAGTCAAAGATTGTGCTTGTGGGATCATTTGTCCTGATAGTAGCCGGGGCTGTTCTCTTGCTTGTATTCGAAAAGAATAACGCCATGCGCCTGATGTCGTGGCCGCAGCGCTTGTGGGGCTCGGTCTTTCAGTCAGTGACCGCCAGGACAGCCGGGTTCAACACCCTGGCTATAGGCAGTTTATCCATACCTTCGCTGGTGTTCTTGATATTTTTGATGTTTGTAGGCGCCTCTCCCGGCTCCACGGGCGGGGGCATAAAAACCTGTACGTTCGTAGTTCTTGTGGTGACTGTTCTTACCATGATGAAGAACAAAAAGAGGGCCAGGCTCTTTGGCAGGTCGATCCCGCGCCAGGTCATCAGGGAGTCCCTGGTCATATTTTTTCTGGCCATGGCATGGGTATTTGTTTTTACGATGCTTCTGGCATATGTCAGGGGAGGGCAGGGATCCCTTATAGAGTCTTTATTTGAGGTGGTATCCGCTTTCGGGACTGTAGGGTTGTCAACCGGCATAACCGGCGGGCTGAACAATGCTGGTAAGCTGTGTATAATCGCGACCATGTTTGCCGGCAGGATAGGGCCGTTGACGCTCGCGCTGGCTGTGGCATTCCGGCAGAAAAAAGAGAAGTATATTTTTCCCGAGGAAAATATCATGGTCGGATAAAAAATATATATATAGGAGGCAATATGAAACAGTTTGCTGTTATCGGTCTAGGACGGTTCGGGAGCAGCGTAGCCAGGGCCCTCTCGGGAAAAGGGCAGCAGGTCATTGCCATAGACAGGGACGAGGAACTGGTGAATGACATCATGGACAATGTCACAAAAGCGGTATGTCTGGATTCCACCGATGAAAAAGCCGTAAAGTCGGTAGGGCTGCAGAATGTTGATGTTGCCATATGCGGTATCGGCACGAATGTGGAAGCCAGTATCCTGGTGACGCTTCTTTTGAAAGATCTTGACATCCCCGTGATAGTATGCAAAGCGACAAACATAGCGCATAAAAAGGTGCTTGAGAAGATCGGGGCTACAAAAGTGATCCTGCCGGAGAAGGATTCGGGCGAAAGGATCGCCAGTACGCTTATTTCGAAATCAGACGCGGTGCTGGATCATATCGGCCTGTCCGGGAATTCGAGCATCATCGAGATCATTATTCCTGAGAAGTTCGTCGGGAAGAGCCTGAGGGACCTGGACATAAGGTCGGGGTACGGCGTGAACGTGATCGCCATAAAGAAGAAAGTCAAAGTTACCAGGAACGGCAAGGAATGCGAGGAAGAAAAGATCAACGTTACGCCGCTGGCGGATGATATCGTGGCAAAAGGGGATATACTCGTTGTTTTCGGCGAGAACGACAAGATAGAGGCGCTTAAGAGCATACAGAATGATTGACAGCGCACGCCGGGCTATGTGAAAGAGACGGGGCAGAAGAATGGATGTTTTAACGAGGCTTGACAAAATAAAAAAGGGGTTTGAAGAAACGCTCGCGGAGTGCCGGAACGCCCGGGAAGTGGAGGATGTAAGGATAAGGTACCTGGGGCGTAAAGGCGAGCTGACAGGCATTCTTCGTTCTCTTTCGGGACTCTCCGCTGGAGATAAACGCGAGGCAGGGAAACGGGCAAATATGTTGAAAAATGAATTTGCCGATAAACTGCGGGCGGCCAGGGGAGAGGCCGAGGCGGGCCGGAAGAACGAAGGAAGGGGACTGGATGTTACCATGCCGGGGACAGGGACCGCACTGGGGACACTTCACCCCGTGACCCGGACCATGGCGCGTATAAACGAGATATTTGTCTCGCTCGGGTTCAGGATCGCCGAGGGGCCTGAAATAGAGTCGGAATTCTATAATTTCGAAGCGTTGAACATCCCTATGGACCATCCTTCCCGTGACGCGTTCGATACGTTTTATATCAAGGGGAAATACCTGCTCAGAAGCCACACGTCCAATGTCCAGATCCATGTGATGCAGAAACAGGCTCCTCCTGTTCAGGTTATCATGCCCGGCAGAGTGTACAGACCGGATAACGTGGACGCGTCGCATTGTTTCATGTTCCATCAGGTCGAAGGGCTTATGGTGGACAGGGGCGTGAAATTCTCTGACCTCAAGGGAATGCTTTCCGTTTTTTGCAGGAGCATGTTCGGCGAGAATATCAAAATGAGGATGCGCCCGCATTTTTTTCCTTTTACCGAGCCGAGCGCCGAAGTTGACATTTCCTGCATGATCTGTAAAGGAGGAGGATGCAGAGTGTGTTCCGGCAAGGGGTGGCTGGAGATCCTGGGAGCGGGGATGGTGAACCCGAAGGTGTTCGAAGCCGTGGGATACGATCCCGAAGAATATACCGGTTTTGCTTTCGGTATGGGGGTCGAAAGGATAGCCATGCTGCTTTACGGGATCGAGGATATACGTATTTTTTATGAGAACGATGTGAGGTTCCTGCGGCAGTTTACTTAGCGGGGAAAGAGGCATGAAGCTGAGTTATGAGTGGTTAAAGGAATATGTGGATATCGGGGTAAGCCCTGAGGAGCTTGCCAGGGGCCTGACCATGTCCGGTTCGGAGGTTGAGGCTATACAGGACGCCGGCGGCGATAAGATCCTGGACCTTGAGATAACCCCTAACAGGCCGGATTGTTTGAACATCATAGGCCTCGCGAGAGAGGCCTCCGTGGTGTTCGATAAAGATCTGCGCCTCCCGGTTATGGGGATCTCCGGAGAACCGGCCGCGGAGAAGGCTGCCGGGATCGAATGTGTCATAAAAGACAGGAAATTATGCCCGCGTTATACGGCCAGGATCATTTCGGGTGTCCGGGTCGAACAGGCGGACGAAAGGATAAGGAAGCGGATAGTCGCGCTGGGCCTGCGCGCTGTCAATAGTATCGTGGATATAACCAATTTCTGTCTGATGGAAACGGGCCAGCCGTTACACGCGTTCGATCTGGACAGGATAAAAGGAGGTAAGGTCATTATCCGGGAAGCCGCGCCAGGCGAGAAGATAGTCACCATCGACGGCGTGGAACGCGAGCTTAAGCCCGGCATACTGGTCATCGCGGACAGCGCCCGTCCGATAGCCATTGCCGGGGTCATGGGGGGGAAAGATACCGAGGTCAGCGAGAGCACCAGGAACATACTTCTTGAGAGTGCCTATTTTGATCCTGTTTCCATAAGACGGACATCCCGGATGCTGGGCCTTTCAAGTGATTCCAGTTACCGTTTCGAGCGCGGGGTGGACAAAGGCATGATAGCCGCCGCGTCCGACAGGGCCGCCGCCCTTATCTCGGCGGAGACCGGCGGAAAGATAAGCGGGTTTTATGATACCGGGGGCGCTGCCGCGGAAAAGGTATCGATAGAGTTCAGCGCAGGGAAAGCGGAGAGGATACTTGGGATCCCCCTGGAAAATGAGAAGGTAAAACATATATTACGGAAACTGGGGATGACGGTTTCTGAGGCGGAAGAGCGCGGGCTGCTGGTAAGCGTTCCCAGTTTCAGGGAGGACCTTAGAAAGGAAATAGACCTGCTGGAAGAGATCGCGAGAATATACGGATATGATAATATCCCCGTTACAATAAAGGAATTCGTCCCGCAGGTCGAGCGAAAGGAACTTTCCCGCAGGGTCGGGGAGAAACTGTGCGAGATCCTTCCTTCTCTGGGATTGAACGAGATCATGACATACAGCCTCATAAGCGATGTTTCGGCTGACAGATTCCCTGATCTGTCCGAAAAGCCTGTGGCGCTCAGCAACCCGCTGTCCGAAGAACAAAAGGTGCTGACACCGCAGCTTATAGACGGTATGTTGAGGGCCATCTCCAGGAACCTGAACCGGAAGAACAGTGACCTTATGTTGTTTGAGATCGGTAAGATCTATTCAAAGTCGGGAGCTCCAAAACTTAAAAGGATAGTTCTGGATGAGGGTGATTATAAGGAAACGCCGGCCTTATGTATCGGATTGACCGGGGCTTTGCGGAAAAACTGGCAGGAAGGCGAACGCCCGGCTGACCTTTATAGCCTGAAAGGTATTGTGGAAACGATACTGCGCGCCTTAAAGATTTCGGCGGAGTTTTGCAGGACCTCGATCAAAGGTTTTGCTGATTGCGCGGAGATAAGACTCCCGGACGGAAATCTGAATATCGGATTTTTCGGTGAGGTGGACACGAAACTTTTAGGAGAGTATGACATTTCACAGCGCGTCTATATCTGCCAGATGAAGCTGGACCGGATTATGGAAAAGGCGGTCCTGGAAAACCGTTATCACGCTATTCCCCGTTTTCCTTCGTCTTCAAGGGACATTTCCGTTCTTTGCGATAAGTCTTTTTCTGCCGGGGAGATCCATAAAGTGATATCCGGGACCGGAGAGGAGATAATCCGGGGGATCGAACTGCTGGACCTCTATGAGGGCGAACAGATACCCGCGGGGAAGAAAAGCCTTACCTACAGCGTTAAATACGGGCTGGATACCCGCACCCTGACCGAAGAGGAGATCGAAGCCGTCCATTCGAAGGTCAAAGAGACTCTTGTAAAGAAACTGGGCATTACTTTCCGGTAACCCGAATTCTTATAATTTAAAATTCCATTTTTGTAAACTATTTGCATTTTTATAGTTTTTCATTATAATGAACAATGAGGACAATATAATGAACAACGATTTCAAGAACTCTTTATACCATTTTACACCTTTAAAGATCCTTTCTTTTCTTTCTTTTCAGCCAGCTGAAACTTTTTCCGCGAGAGAGATATCAGAAAGTACTTCCTCCAGCAAGGGAGCGACTAATCAAGCCTTGCGGTTACTCTTAGACATGGACATTGTGGCTCGGAACAAAAAGGGGAACTTGTTTCTTTACAAAATTAATTTTGACAATATTATCCTCAAACAATTTAAAATTTTCGAGACGTTAATGGCTACGCGTAAATTGATAAAAAATATACAACCATACTGTTACAAAATAGTACTCTTCGGCAGTTGCGCTGCCGGAAGCAATGACATCAAGAGCGATGTTGATCTGTTCATAATGACCAATGAGCGAGACTCTGTCCAGAAATTTATATCCAAATTTAACCGGAACGGTCCATATGTTAATGTCGCTATTTACAACCCTTTAGAACTTCTGGAAGCGCAGAAAAAGGATAAAGTATTTTTTGAACAGATAAAAAAAGGAATAACCCTATGGGAGGGAAGACCCGACAGTGAAAAGTTTTGATTTGAAAGAAGCTATTCGGAAGAAAAGAATAATTCCATTTTCTGATGGGCCGAAAGTGGCGCCAAAAGAAATAGCAACCGCCAGGGATGATTTGAAAGACGCTAAAGATGTGCTAGCCCTTGGCAAAACCAAGTTAGCTACGGTAAGCGCGTATTACGCGATATTTCACGCTACCCGGGCACTTTTATACATTAAAGAATACCGGGAAAAGAGCCATATCCAGCTGGCCTTTGCACTTAAAGCACTCTACGTTGACAAAGGGCTTCTTCCACAAGAATAGTGCGACAATTTTATCCAGGCATTAAACCTTCGCGAAATGGCCGATTATAAAAGAACATTTTCAAAACAGGGAGCTGAGAAAAACATTGAAGCGGCAAAAAAAGCCATCAAACAGGCTGAAGCATTTTTGCCAAATAGTTCGCCTCGATCTTCCAAGCAAAGATAAATATACGGCAGGTTCCCAGGGAGACATCTTTCAGCAAAGAGATTATTGCGAATGAATATATTGGAACATGGTATAATGCGTTTTTGAGAGGAGTAAAAAATAAAATGGAGGGGGAAAATCAAATGAGATGCAAAATGAAACTCTGGTTTAATGTTGTGTTGGTTTTTTTTGATGCTTTTCTGTGTCCTTAAAACAGCACATGCGGGTATTTTGTTTCAGGATGATTTCGAACAGGGTTTGGACCCCAATAACTGGGAAAGAGAGAATGCTGGAGGACAAATGTGGGTTGAGGGGGCTGATACTAACCCGCAAAATAAACATATAACAACACAAGGGATTAATGCCGGCTGGCAATATGCTGATATTGTGACTAAAAAAGATGATTTCTATGATTTTACTTTTAATTGGAAAATGCGTTTTAATAATGAAGGCTACGATAGAGACCATAGAGCCGTATATTTTCGGGTAGATAACAGTTTTCCCCAAGTTCATGGATATTATCTTAATATAACAGTTGGGTATGGTAATATAGGCAGTGCGCCGAAAGATTATCTTGTTTTTCAGGAACATGAGGTTTCAGGGCAGTATAGTTCGCATTCCCCTTGTTCAGATCTTGGCTATGATTATTTTACTCTCAATGAATGGTATAATTTTGGGATGGATGTCTATAATAATAAGATGAAAGTAAAGACATGGAAGGAGGGCGATGCCAAACCCGATAGCTGGCTGCTTACCGCTGTGGATGAAGACTTCTCTTTTGCCAGCGGAAGAATCGGTTTTGGGAATTACTGCCGAGCCAGTACCGATGTTGACAATGTTACAATTACCCCCGGACCTGTCAGTGCGGCGTTATTCCTGGTTGGCGGCATAACTCTCGCAGTCAGAAGAAGATGCCACAACAGAAAGCAGTATGCTTAAACCAGGCAGTAGGGATAGACACTATTTCTAATTTTTTATTGCGGCAGCATCATTGTGGTGCTATAATATATTTGTAACAACCTGTCGGGTTCGTGAAGCAGGTTTATGAATTGGGCCAACATTTAAACCTTGGGAGTCTAACTCCGGTGGTTCTTCGGGATTGCCGGGAAGGCACCCACCTGGATTACCAGGCCGCCAATTCTTTTCCTGCACACGGCTTGACGGATCAGGGGCCGGATGCAAATCCGGCCCTATTTTTCAATAGCCCACTTACGGAGTGACAAGACGATGACAATGGATCTATTCGGAGACAGGACAAATAAAGAAAAGACGGTCCCTTTGCCTGTCCGGATGTGCCCTGTGAAGCTTGAAGAGTTTCTGGGACAGGACCACATAGCCGGCGAAGGGAAACTCCTGCGGCGGGCGATCGAAGCCGACCGTATAAGCTCCGTGATATTTTACGGCCCTCCCGGCACGGGAAAGACCGCGCTTGCCATGGTGATATCGGGGAAAACAGGGGCGCATTTTATACGAAAGAACGCCGTTTCCAGTAACGTGACAGAGATCAGGAAGATCATTGATACCGCGAAAAAACAGAGGGGGCTCGACGGACGGAAAACCATACTGCTTTTGGACGAGATCCACAGATTCAATAAGGCCCAGCAGGACGTTCTTCTGCCGGAGGTGGAAGTAGGAAATATCATTTTGATCGGGACGACCACCGAAAACCCCTTTTTTACGGTAAACTCCGCCCTTTTGTCGAGAAGCCAGATCTTTGAATTCAAACCGCTGAAGGAAAAAGATATTCTCGTTCTTTTCCGGAGGGCGCTTGAGGACAGCAGCCGGGGTTTCGGCGATAAAAAGATCCAGGCGGATGAGAAGGCCCTGCGGCATCTGGCGAAGATCTCCGACGGCGACGCGCGGAAAGCGCTGAACGCTCTGGAGATAGCCGTTCTTACCACTGAACCGAAAAAAGACGGGGCCATACATGTGACGATGAAGGAAGCGGAAGAATCCATACAAAAAAAGGCCATAGTGTATGACAGCAGCGGCGATGCGCATTATGACACGGTGAGCGCTTACATAAAGAGCATGCGGGGGTCAGACCCGGATGCCGCGCTTTACTGGCTGGCCAAGATGGTCGTGGCGGGGGAGGACCTGCGGTTTATTGCCAGACGTCTGGTAATATGCGCTGCCGAGGATGTGGGCAACGCCGATCCGCAGGCGCTGATAGTTGCGAACGCCGCGATGCAGGCCGCGGATTTCATCGGTTTTCCCGAAGCGAAGATACCGCTGGCGCAGGCCACGATCTATATCGCGTGCGCGCCCAAAAGTAATACGGCATGCATGGCGATAGAAGAAGCCGTGAAGGATGTCGAGCGCGAAAGGACCCAGGAAGTGCCGGATCACCTGAAAGACGCGCATTATCCGGGGGCCAAAAAACTCGGCCACGGCCAGGGATATAAGTACGCGCATTCTTATGAAGGGCATTATGTGGAACAGGATTACATGCGCAAAAAAAGGACATATTATACCCCGGCCGATACGGGTTTTGAGAAGAAGATCAAAGAGTGGATGACGAAGCTGAAGGGGGACATGCCCCGGGGGGACACACCTCAAGTATAAAAGATTGCGAAAAATGAGGGATTTTTGAAAAAAAGAGGAAAAACATGGCGTGAATAAAAAAGCGATCGCGTTAATATCCGGCGGATTGGACAGTTTGCTTGCCGCAAAGGTCGTCATGGGACAGGGGATAGAGGTCCTCGGCGTGGTATTTGTCATGCAGTTCGCTTCCCGTGATGTCCAGGTTTTCAGGGAACACGTTCAGGACGCTGCCGCTTCTGCCGGTATCCCTGTTAAATTCGTGGATATTTCAAAGGAGTTTTTTGAGGTTCTAAAAGCTCCGCGGTACGGCTACGGCTCCAATCTTAATCCCTGCATAGACTGCCGGATATTGATGCTGGGCCTTGCGAAGAAGATAATGAGGGAAGAGGGCGCCGGGTTCGTCATTACCGGAGAGGTCCTTGGGGAACGCCCTATGTCACAGAGAAAAGAAGCCCTGAATATGATCGCGAAAAGGTCTTCGCTGGAGGGGTATCTGCTGCGGCCGCTTTCAGCGAAACTTTTTAAAGAGACCGTGCCCGAGGAGCAGGGGATCATAGACAGGACGAAACTGCTGGATATCACAGGACGTTCCCGGCAAAGGCAGCTGAACCTGGCGGGGGAATACGGCCTTCACAGATTTTTCGCGCCTGCCGGCGGCTGCCTTCTGACAGATCCCATATTTGCCCGGAAATTAAAGGATCTTATGAGTAAAGGCAGCCTGACCATGGATGACGCGGCGTTGCTTAAATACGGCAGGCATTTCCGTCTGGATGACGAGACCAAAGCCGTTGTGGGGCGGAATGAAAAGGATAACAGGGAGATGCAGGTTCTTAAGAAAGAGGATGACGTGATGCTGCGGCTAAAAGGAGCCCCGGGGCCATATACGCTGTTAAGGGGGAAAACCAGTCTTGAGAATCTTGAAAAAGCCGCTTCGCTCGTTGTGAGCCATTCCAGGAGCAAGAACATGGACGGATCCGCCATAGAGTTCTGGGCGGATGAAAAGGACAGAAAACCCCTGATAGCCGGCCCCATGGCGCGGGACGAAATAGAGAGATTAAGGGTGTGATCGAGGGATAAAGGCATGGAAGAACAGGGGAAAGTGATAGAGATCAGAGGCGGGGCCGCCGTTGTAGAGATTGAACCGCACGAAGAGTGCCATAAATGCGGTTCTTGTAACGCTTCCCGTCCAAGATTGGTTATGATCAGCCCTGAAAAAGCGGGAGGTCTTAATGTGGGAGACCGTGTGGAGGTCAGGATCGACTCATTGTCCATGATGCGGGTGTACATCCTTTTATATGCTTTCCCGCTCGCGGCGTTTGTCGGAGTAATACTTGCCCTGCATGCGGTTTCACGCTCTCCGGTTATAAGTTTTTTCGGAGCCATGGCAGCCACCATTACCACTTATATGTTCGTCGGCCGCTATCTAAAAAAGGACCGCAGTTTTTCCCCGGATGTTCGCAAGATGGGGTCAACGATTGTTAATCGTTGACCCCGTATAAGCTTGACTTTTTTAGTAAGGTATATTAGGATAGCATCTTACGTAAATTTATCTAAAAAGGGTGAAAATGGAAGAAGAAGTACGAAAATGCATTGAAAAGATACGGCCGTTTCTTCAGAAGGACGGCGGGGATATAGACCTTGTTTCCGTTGAGGGAGGCGTTGTAAAAGTAAGACTCCAGGGAGCCTGCAAAGGCTGTCCAATGAGCCAGATGACGCTCAAGGCCGTAGTCGAACAAACGCTGAAAAAGGACGTTCCCGGGGTTGAACGGGTTGAAACTGTGTAGGGGGGAGTGTAAGCGGAGATGCGGTTGACTACAAAATCTTCTTATGGCGTAAGGGCCCTTATAAGCCTGGCGATCATGTATGACAGAAAGCGCCCGGTCCCCATTAAAGATATATCACGCGAAGAGGAGATATCAGGCGTTTACCTGGAGCAGATATTCAACCGGCTCAAGAACCAGGGGCTGGTTAGAAGCATACGCGGCCCCGGGGGAGGGTATGCGCTGGTCAGGGACCCCTCTGACATAAGCGTATATGAAGTGGTAATGGCACTGGAGGGCAGCGTTAATCCCGTCAGGTGCGTTTCCGGGAAAGGGGAAAAGAAAGAGTGCGGAAGGATCGCTACATGCGCGTCTAAAGAGGTATGGCGTGAGATGGCCAGACGTATAAAAGAAACACTCGGGGATTTTTCTCTCAGGGATCTGGCCGGCCGCACTCTGGAGCTCGACCCCGGTAAGGCCAGAAAGGCGCAGCTTTATGAGAAGAGTTTATCTTGATGCCAACGCCACGACAAGGGCGCATCCCGAAGTAATCGAAGCGATGTCCCCGTTTTACGGAGAGAAATACGGCAACGCTTCAAGTGCTCACGCGTTCGGGAGAGAAGCAAAGAAGCATCTTGACCGGTCCCGGCAGCAGGTTTCACAATTGATACATGCCGACTCTCCGGAAGAGATCGTTTTTACTTCAGGGGGCACGGAATCCGATAATCTTGCTGTCAAGGGAACGGCTTACGCGTTAAAGGATAAAGGGAACCATATAATCACATCGTCAGTTGAGCATAAAGCCGTGCTCAACACGTGTAAATACCTGGAGGACCAGGGTTTTCAGGTCACTTATCTGGGGGTTGACCGTTACGGGATAATAGATCCGGAGGAGTTGCGGAAGAGCATCAGGGATGATACCATCCTGATAACCATAATGTCCGCCAACAATGAGACCGGGACGATCCTGCCGGTCGAGGAGATCGGCAGGATAGCCGGGGAAAAGAACGTGGTTTTTCATACCGATGCCGTACAAACAATAGGGAAGATGCCGTTTGACGTTCACGCGGCAGGGGCGGATCTGGTTTCATTATCCGCGCATAAGATCAACGGTCCGAAGGGGATAGGAGCTCTGTATATAAAGAAGGGGACAAAGATCGTTCCATGCCACCATGGGGGGCATCACGAGAATGGCCGGAGAGCCGGGACTGAAAACATACCGGCTGCTGTAGGGCTGGGCCTCTCCTGCGAGATCGCCGCCACGGAAGGACAGGAGCTTTTTGCCGGGGTAGGGCGGCTCAGGGACATGCTGCGTGACAGGATCGAAAGGGAGATAGGACAGACACAGGTGAACAGCCATCCGGAAAAGTGTCTGCCCAATACGCTGAACATAAGTTTCCGGTATCTTGAGGGGGAAGCTATTGTCCTTGGTCTTGATTCCGAAGGTATTGCCGTCTCAACCGGGTCTGCGTGCACCTCGGGGGAGCTGGAACCATCCCATGTGTTAAAAAGCATGGGGGTGGAGCTTATGTCGCTGCGGGGGGCTATCAGGTTTTCACTGGATAGATTCAATACGGAAAGCGATATTGATTATGTCATGAAAAAGCTGCCGCCCCTTATAGGAGCTCTGCGGAAGCTGAGTCCGGGGTATAAAGAGGAGTAACGTACAATAAAAAGGATGAATGATGGTAGAATATTCCGATAAGGTCATGGACCACTTCAGAAATCCCAGAAATGTCGGGCAGATCAAGGATCCCAGCGGCAGAGGGAAGGTCAGCAGCCCTGTCTGCGGTGATATAATGGAATTAGATATAAAGGTTGACGATAAAGGGGTCATAACTGACGCTAAGTTCAAAACTTTCGGTTGCGGCGCGGCAATAGCGTCGGGTTCCATGCTCACTGAGCTGATCAGGGGAAAGACCGTTGAAGAAGCCGGGAAGCTGTCTAATGAGGCTGTGGCCGAGGCCCTGGACGGCCTGCCGGAGGTTAAGCTTCATTGTTCGGTTCTTGCGGAAGAGACCCTGAAGAAGGCACTCAAAAATTACCGTTTGACAACTTCCCATCAATAAATGCGGAGGCTTTACGGGCTTTTTTGGTAAAGAAGGGATATTTGGTCTTTTAAAATAATAGGAATATTTTCCGTATTGATGTATAATATTATGGATCAGCAAGAAGATACTATAAGGAAAAGGAAAGAGGAGATTAGAAAGGAGATAATCAGGCGTCTGCGGGACCAAGATCCCTCTTTGAGGGAACAAAGGAGCAGGAGGATACAGGAGGAGCTCCTTTCCAGCGGGGAATTCCGGGTCAGCAGGACAGTCATGACATATGTTTCTCTGCCGACGGAAGTGGACACTTACTATTTTATCGAAGAGGCATTGAAACGCGGGAAAAGGGTAGCGGTTCCTTATATTGAACCGCAGGATCAAACGATAACAGCTTCTGAGCTCACGGAAATAGAAGGCCTTGAGAAAGGTCCTTTCGGGATATACCAGCCGAAAGAAGGTCTTGCCGGAAGAAGGATACCTTTGGAGGAGATAGATCTTATAGTGGTACCGGCAATAGCGTATGGTAAGGGAAACATGAGATTGGGGCGGGGAAAAGGATATTTTGACAGGTTTCTCGCCAGGGAAGATCTCTCTCCGGCAAAGACTATCGGATTGGCCTTTCATTTCCAGGTGATTTCTACCCTACCCTCGGCCCCTCATGACCGGCCCGTTTTGCGGGTCATTACAGATCAGTCCCGCTGAAAAACATCAATCCTGCGGAGACAACTTTGTTGTTCCGCGACGCCCTTAGAAAAAGGGAGGACACACATGAAGAGCGGCATCACAATAACTTATGTAGGGTTCGCGTTCCTTGGCAGCCTTTTTTTCTTTTATTTTGGATATATCCTGAGAAAATATACGGCCAAGATGAAGGTAAAGCACGCCGAAGATAAGGCGAAGAGCATAATAACTAACTCAAAAGTGGAGGCAGAACGGCGGAAAAGGGAATCCATAATCGAGGCCAAGGATCTTTCGCTCAAGATGAGAGCCGAGTTCGAACAGGAATCGAAAGAACGAAGAAAAGAGATCTCGGCAATGGAAAAACGGCTTTTGCTGAAGGAAGAGAACATAGACAGGAAAGTCGAGTTTATCGAACAGAAAGAAAAAGGGCTGAAAAAAAATGAGGAGCAGCTAAGCCGGAAATACGATGAGGTTAACCACCGGAAAGAGGAGCTGGAACGGATACTCCAGGAAGAAAAGGCCCGGCTTCAGGAGATATCCGGGATGAGCAAAGATCAGGCCAGGAATCTGCTGGTGAAGAAGATGGAGGAAGAGGCCCGCCGGGATGCCGCTTATGCCATCAAGAAGATCCAGGATGAGACCCGGGATAAGGCCGATAGAGAGGCGAGGAAGATCGTCGGGCTTGCCATCCAGAAATGTGCCGTAGATCATACGGTAGACACAACGGTAAGCGTGGTGCACCTTCCGTCCGAGGAGATGAAAGGCCGGATAATAGGAAGGGAAGGAAGAAATATACGCGCTCTGGAGATGGCCACGGGAGTGGATGTTATTATCGACGATACGCCGGAGGCTGTAATAATTTCAGGATTTGATAAGTTCCGCCGGGAGATAGCCAGAATTTCGCTGGAACGCCTGATCGAGGATGGAAGGATCCATCCCGGACGCATCGAAGAAGTCGTGGAAAAAGTGAAAAAGGAGATGGAAGCGACGATAAAAGAGGAAGGGGAAAACACGCTTCTTGATCTCGGCATCCATGGCGTGCATTCAGAACTGGTGAAGCTTCTCGGCAGGCTTAAGTTCCGGACCAGTTACGGCCAGAATGTCCTGCAGCATTCCAAAGAGACGGCATATCTGATGGCTACAATGGCGGGAGAATTGAGGCTGGACATAAACCTGGCAAAACGTATCGGAGCGCTTCATGATATCGGCAAGGCCCTTTCTCATGAACAGGAAGGGACTCATGCGGCACTGGGCGCGGATCTGGCAAAAAAATACGGTGAACCGGATACCGTGGTTCATGCTATCGCGGCCCACCATGAAGATGTCGAGCCGAGGACACTTCTCGCGGTCCTTGCGCAGGCAGCGGATGCCATAAGCGCCAGCCGGCCGGGAGCCAGACGCGAGACACTGGAACATTATATAAAGAGGTTGGAAAGCCTGGAAGCCATTGCCAGCGAGTTTGATGGAGTGGAGAAAACATATGCCATCCAGGCCGGTCGTGAGGTCAGGGTTATCGTTTACCCGGAAAAGATCGATGACGCAAGGGCGGCTGTGATGGCCCGGGAAATAAAGAAAAAAATAGAGAACGGCCTGCAGTACCCGGGCCAGATCAAGGTTGTGGTAATACGGGAGATAAGGTCCATCGAATACGCGAAATAAACTGACGGGGATGCGGGAAACAGCATGAGGATATTATTTCTAGGGGACATTGTCGGGAAACCCGGCCGGATAATAATCCAGAAGCTTCTTCCGGATTTCAGGAAGAAAGAGAAGATAGACGTTGTGATCGCCAACGGCGAAAACGCCGCGGGCGGAAGCGGTCTTACGCCATGGATAGCGGAAGAATTGTTTGACGCGGGCATAGATGTCCTGACTTCAGGCGACCATATCTGGAAGAAAAGGGAGATATATGATTTTCTGGAGTCCGATTCCCGGCTGATCCGTCCCGCCAATTACCCCGAAGGCGCCCCCGGAAGGGGGTCCACTGTTGCTGGCATCAGGAATGTCGGTAAAATAGGCGTTGTTAATCTGATAGGCCGGGTATTCATGGATGCGGTGGATTGTCCTTTTGAGCGGGCCCGGGAGGAAGTGGAAAAGATCCGCCGGATAACCCCCGTGATCATAGTGGACATACATGCTGAAGCTACCAGCGAGAAAGTAGCTATGGGATGGTATCTGGACGGCGAGGTCAGTGCCGTGATCGGGACCCACACTCATATTCAGACAGCTGATGAAAAGATCCTTCCCTGCGGCACGGCGTATCTCACCGACTGCGGGATGACCGGGCCGTATGATTCGGTGATAGGGCGGAAAAAGGAACAGATCCTGACGAGATTTTTGACGCAACTGCCTACCCGTTTTGAAATAGCCACTGAAGATGTGGAGATGCACGGTGTTGTCATAGATATCGAAAATAAAACAGGCAAAGCTCTCAGTATTAGAAGGGTCCAGGAAGCGGAATACTGATGAACGATGTGAATGTCTATACAGTTACCCGGCTGACCAGAGATATACGGCTCGTTTTGGAGGATACTTTTCAGGCTGTATGGGTCGAGGGGGAAGTTTCCAACTTTACGGTATCTTCAGCCGGACATACGTATTTCAGCCTGAAAGACGAGAGCAGCCTGCTCAATTGTGTCATGTTCAGGGGTAACAGCGGCCGCGTCGGTTTTACGGTCAAAGACGGGATGCAGGTTTTGTGTTACGGCAGGGTCAGCGTTTATGATAAACGCGGCCAGTATCAGTTGTACGCAACGAAAATGGAACCCCGGGGGAAAGGTGCCCTGCAGCTGGCATTCGAACAGTTGAAAGAGAAACTGTACAAGGAAGGCCTGTTTGATGAGGCGAATAAAAAGCCTTTGCCGTTTTTGCCCATGCACCTCGGCGTTATCACTTCAGCCACAGGCGCGGCTGTAAGGGACATCCTGAAGGTCGCGCGCCGCCGTTTCACCAATATCAAGATCTCAATATACCCTGTCAGAGTTCAGGGCGACGAGGCAAAGCATGAGATCGCCCGGGCTATTGAGGAGCTCAACGAATATAACCGCCATATCGCGGAAACAGGCGGGGAGTATCCCGTGGATGTGATCATTGTCGGCCGGGGCGGAGGCAGCTTGGAGGATCTGTGGCCGTTCAACGAAGAAATAGTAGCGCGCGAGATATATGCTTCGGAGATACCGGTCGTAAGCGCCGTCGGACATGAGATAGATTATACCATATCCGATTTTGTGGCGGATCTCCGCGCTCCTACGCCGTCGGCAGCCGCGGAACTGGTCATACCGCTAAAACACGACCTCACGGTCCGCATAAATGAGTACCGTGACAGGTTATACCTGTCTATAAAGACGAAAACAGAAATGCTGGAGAAGGCGGTTAAGACATCCCGGGACAGGTATGTCCTCCGCGCTCCCATGAACGTATTCCTGCAGATGAGGCAGCAGGTGGACGATCTGCTCAGGACAGCCGTTTCCGGCATAAGCCATTCCCTTGAATTGAAACAAAGGGATCTGGGGACCGTGACAGGGAAACTGCAGGCGCTCAGCCCGCTGGCCGTTCTGGAGCGGGGCTACAGCATTACGTTCAAGGACGGCCGGATCGTCAGAGATGCCGGCTTACTGGAGGAAGGGGATATTTTGCACTCGCGCCTGTCGCTCGGCCGGGTTACAAGCAGAGTGGAACATGTGGGATGACAGGGGGAGGAGAAGATGAAAGATGTTCCGTTTGAAACAGCGCTTGAGAAACTTGAAAAGATCGTAGAGGAACTGGAAAGGGGAGATCTTTCTCTGGACGCCTCTCTTAAAAGATATGAAGACGGGATAAAACTCGCCTGCGCCTGCCAGAAAAAACTGAGCAAGGCGAAGGAGAAAATAGAGATCCTTATGAAAAAAGATGACGGATCGTTGGAAGGAAAGCCGTTCAAAGAAGCTGATGAGGAAGATCAGCTGACGTGACCCGGGAGTGCCAATGGACAGGATCCTGGACAGGATATCATCGCCGGAAGACATAAAAAAGTTGGACATCGGACAGCTTAAGCGGCTTGCGGATGAGGTCAGGGAAAAGATCATCAGCGTGACGTCCCGGAAAGGCGGTCATATCGCGTCCAGCCTGGGCGCCGTGGAGTTGACGATCGCCCTGCACTACTGCCTGCAAAGCCCGAAAGACAAGATTGTCTGGGATGTCGGGCACCAGTGTTATGCGCATAAACTGCTTACGGGCAGATTGAAGGATTTCGACACACTCAGGGAAATGGGAGGATTGAGCGGGTTCCCCTCCGCGCAAGAGAGCGAGTACGATGCTTTCACGAGCGGCCACAGCGCCACCTCGATCTCCGCGGCGCTCGGCCTGGCAGCTGCCAGAGACAGGAACAAAGAAGATTCCAAGGTAGTGGCCGTTATAGGCGATGCGTCTCTTTCCACAGGGCTGGCTTTTGAGGGGATGAACCACACGGGGCACATGGGGACTAATCTGGTGGTTGTCCTGAACGATAACGAACATTTCATCTCCAAGCCGGTGGGGGCGATGAGCAGGTACCTCAACAGAGTCATAGCCAATCCTCTTTACAACAAGGTCCGGGAAGAGGCGGAGAAAGTGCTAAAGAGTATCCCCAAGCTGGGCCCTGTCACGTACAGGACCGTAAGAAAATTTCAGGAAGGGCTTAAAAACCTGCTGGTGCCTGGCATATTGTTCGAGGAGCTGGGTTTTCGTTATTTCGGGCCGATTAACGGGCACGATCTCGGACAGCTGATAGCCATGTTCCGTAACATCCAGATGCTGAAAGACCCGGTATTCGTTCATACCATCACAAAAAAGGGCAAGGGATACAGGTTTGCCGAGGAGGATCCCGTAAAGTTTCACGGGGTCACGTCTTTTGACGTAGGCACAGGCCGGACCCCTGAGAACGAGGATAAAGAAAAGACTTTTACTTCCTGTTTCTCCGGGAAAATAGTGGAGCTCGGGGACAGGGACAACAGGATAGTCGCGATCACAGCCGCCATGCCGGATGGCACCGGCCTTCAGGACTTTGCGGAGAGATTCCCGGACCGTTTTTTTGACGTCGGGATCACTGAACCGCATGCTGTGACTTTTGCGGCAGGCCTTGCTAAAGGCGGGATGGTGCCGGTAGTGGCCATATATTCCACCTTTTTACAGCGTTCTTACGACCAGCTTGTGCATGACGTCGCGCTTCAGCGGCTTCCTGTCATCTTCTGTGTGGACAGAGCGGGGCTGGTGGGAAAGGACGGCCCGACGCATCACGGTGTTTTTGACATCTGTTATACAAGAGGCCTGCCGGGCTTTATCGTGGCGGCCCCGAAGGACGGTGTGGAACTGGAACAGATGCTGGAAAAAGCAGTGGAGTGGAACCGGCCGGTTGTGATAAGGTATCCCCGCGCAAAAGCCGAACGGCTCGTCGGCGATTCTTCTTGCGCTCCCCTTGAGATCGGGAAGGCGGAACTGCTCAGAAAAGGGAAAGACCTTGCCATTCTGGCAATAGGAAGCATGGTAAACACGGCGCTTGCGGCCGGCGGACTGTTATCCAGAAAAGGCATTGAAGCGACAGTGATTAACGCCAGGTTCATAAAACCCCTGGACAGCGGGATGCTGGAAGAACTCGCCGGGACGACCGGAAAGATATTTACTATAGAGGAAGGTATTACCAGCGGCGGGTTCGGAAGCGCCGTGCTGGAATTTTTTGCGAGAGAGAACTGCGGCGGCGTCAAGATCCGGTGCCTCGGCCTGCCCGATGAGTTTATCGAGCACGGCGCGCGGGAGGAACTGCTGCGGATGTATCACCTGACACCTGATGAGGTCGCTTCGACGATCGAAGCGGAACTTTGACAACTCCCGGCGGTATGCGGCATTATGAAGAATAAAACGGCAAAACCGAAAATAGACATAGAGAGATGCAAAGGGTGCCTGTTGTGCGTCAGCGTATGCCCCGGCAAAGCCCTTGCCCTTTCAGGCGAGCTTAACGAGCGGGGGCTGCGGTATGTTATCTTAAAGGATACTGATAAATGTACCGGCTGCGGCATGTGCGCGCTGGTATGCCCGGATTGCGCCATAGAGATCAAGAGCTGATACAATGAAAATGAAGTACTTATCAACAGGGAATGAAGCCTGCGGTGAAGGCGCGGTAAAGGCCGGGTGCCGGTTTTATGCGGGGTATCCCATAACGCCGCAGAACGAACTTACCGCTTATATGTCCCGCCGCATGGAGGAGGAAAAAGGAGTTTTCATCCAGGCGGAAAGTGAGCTTGCGGCTGTAAACATGGTCTTTGGCGCCTCGTCTGCCGGCGCCAGGGCGATGACAAGTTCCTCGAGCCCGGGGATAAGCCTTAAACAGGAAGGCATTTCATACCTTGCAGGGGCTGAGCTTCCTGCCGTGATCATCAACGTGATGAGGGGCGGCCCGGGTCTTGGCAACATCTCCGCGGCGCAGAGTGATTATTTCCAGGCGACAAAAGGCGGCGGACACGGGGATTATCGTCTCCTGGTCCTTGCTCCGGCCAGCGTGCAGGAGATGTTCGGTTTGACTTATAAAGCGTTCGAACTTGCGGATAAATACAGAAATCCGGTGATGGTCCTTGCCGACGGCATACTGGGGCAGATGATGGAACCCCTTGAATTCGAGGAGGGCATCAAACCTTCGGGGATAGTTGACAAACCATGGGCTATGACCGGGGCAAAGGGCCGGAAAGCGGGAAGTGTAAAGAGTTTGTATTTAGGAGAGGGCGTTCTTGAGAAGCATAACGATAAACTGCAGGGAAAATACCGGCGCGCGGCAAACGAAGAGATACGGTTCGAAGAGTATAAAACCGCGGATGCCGGGATCATAGTCGTTGCTTACGGGACAGTAAGCCGGATCGCCCGGGCGTGTGTTGACAGCCTGAGGCAAGAAGGGATAAAAGCGGGCCTTATAAGGCCGATAACATTATGGCCGTTCCCTTCCGCCGGGATTTCGCGTTATGCGGAGAAAAAAGTGAAGTTCCTTGTTGTTGAAATGAGCGCCGGCCAGATGGTGGAGGACGTAAGGCTTGCGGTCCAGGATGACGCGCGGGTCTTTTTCTACGGCCGGACCGGCGGGGAGGTCCCGTCGCAAGATGAGATTTTCAGGAAAGCCGCGAAAATATAATGGGCAAGTCGTTCAAAAAACCGAGATCCATGAAAGATGTCCCGACGCATTACTGTCCGGGCTGCGGCCACGGCCTTATACACCGTATTATCTGTGAGGTCATCGACGAAATGGATATGCGGGAGAACACCGTTGCTATCGCCCCTGTGGGATGCGCTGTTCTGGCTTACGATTACTGGGATTTTGATACAATGGAAGCCGCCCACGGCCGGACACCGGCAGTGGCCACAGGCGTTAAAAGAATTCTCCCTGACAGGCTGGTCTTCACTTATCAGGGCGACGGCGACCTTGCGGCTATCGGGACAGCCGAGATCATTCATACGGGGAACAGAGGGGAGAATATCTCAGTGGTCTTCGTAAATAACGGTGTTTACGGCATGACCGGGGGGCAGATGGCACCGACCACGCTTCTGGGGCAGAGAACAGCGACGTCGCAGTTTACCCGCAGGGCC
>Ga0164318_10000902_pt1 | contig 24784 bp, 18 predicted proteins | sample GuaBasSedimGuay9_FD_113734 | JGI IMG/M metagenome (GOLD analysis project Ga0164318, IMG submission 113734) | Subseafloor sediment microbial communities from Guaymas Basin, Gulf of California, Mexico - Guay9, Core 4571-4, 0-3 cm | ecosystem: Environmental > Aquatic > Marine > Hydrothermal vents...
ATTTCGAGCGCCAAAAGCGCATACTGTCCACTGTTATAATTTTCGTGTTTTGTTAGTCACCTTTAGGTGACTTAAGCTTTCAGACAACTGCTTTCACGCCAAAGATTTTGCGCGCAAAATCTTTGGCGTGAAAAGCTGTTGGCTATTTAAAAAAAAGCGCAATTTATGACAGTGCTAAGTATATTGATCGTACTGACAATCGACCCACGCACCAATCCGCTCAATCCCCTGATCCGTTGTACTAAGTTAATGCTATTCATTATGAACACCCTATTAAATAGATTAAATGCTTTAAGAGAATTACTCATACAAGGTGTGCTAGTTGATTTGTCTCATAGCATCGTAGTGATTCTTGTGATTACCGCATTGTTTTCCACTCCGCTGATTTTGGGATCGATTAAAAATCGCGTCTATGTTGCCGTCAAGGCACAAGTCGAAAAAGAAAACAATGCCAGAGAAATCACGATCCAACAAGCTGATGCTGATGTACAGCACAATTTGGATAATGATTTTATCCAACAATTACAAAAAAACTATCCCGATTATCAGATAGTGGGTAATTATAAATCGGTTATCATGATTGAAGGGCCGGCTGGGGCGCAAATCCAAACCCTACAAACCCTGATTCCTGATGATCCGAGAACTGAAGCCTTGCTGATTCAGCCAAAAGTGCCTACTGATTTTGGGCTATTTGATCTGATCATTTCCGATACTTTAGGTGAATTATTGTATGGAGAGGAATGGCACACCTTATGGCATTCGACGCAATTTGCTGGTGGTTTTTTGACATTATCAATCAATGACAAGCCTCTGCAAGGCCAATTTCGCATCGTTGCGCGGCAAACTACAGCAGGCCGTAAAATTTATGCCAGTACCGAACTAGGGCTCGAATTGAAAAAATATTCCATCGGTTTAGGTTCAACGGCCCTTAAATTACCCGTGGTTGAAGATCAGATTCAATACAGTTTACCGCGATTTGAGACGATGCACTGTATAGTGGAATTTCCCAATAAACAGTGTGATGCAGCGCAACAAACTCAAATTCTCAAAAGATTGCGAGCTGAGAATTTTCAAGTTGAAGAAACAAACAAATTGTTAGCCAATATCAATCGCTTTCAAGTCACGTTAACCAAAGTCGATGAGTTGGAAGGCCGTGTGAAGATTCAACCCACCAAAGGGGATTGTGAAGCACGGCTATCGCATCATGTACAACCTTGTCCATCAGCAGCCGTGATTGCTAAAACAGCTTTAAAAACAACGCTCATAAACCAATCAATGCCATCGCGCACAATCCAATTGGCTGGTATCACCTATCAGTCGTATGATTTATTGCCAGGGATTCGTGAAATGGAAAACCAGCATGGTGGCAGAAGGTTAGACTTTTGGGAGGAGGGCATTACCGACAAAGGGATTGAAATGGTAGCCCCTTATGATGCGAGTATCAAACTTGGAAAAGCGTCTTTGCAGCTAGAGGATGCCATCATCCCCGCCTTTATTACGGCCTATTATCAGTGCCCAGAAGGAAAAGACTGTCCTTTTTATACCACGCCATTGGCCGTGTATAGATTACAGAATGTGGCTGAAGGCGTGGCCACTTTTGAGCAAGGCAATCAGGCCCTCTTTTTGCCCGTGAATCCGCGGATAGATTATGATGAAGTGCTGTTTTATGGCAATCAGGTAGAAGAAGTGAAACCGCTTTTTGAACGGCTCCGAGACGACTTATCGGGTTATAATGTCAGCTATAACATTTACGCGATCAACAAATTGGAACGACAAGACAAAAGGTTATCCACTTTATTTAATTTGACTGTAGTGCTGTCGGTTCTGTTTATTTTGTTGGCAGTAGGCGCGTTAGCGAAAAGTAATGTGGATAGACGGCGGAGACAAATGGCACAGTTGTTTATTCTGGGTTATTCAAAACTGTTTGTCAGCTTATTGCTGGTTTGCGAGTATGTCTTATTAACCGCGCTGGCTTCTGTTACCGCTATTGGGGTAGGCAGTGCAGTCTTTGCAGCAGCCCGGTATTTTTTGCAATCGGCTTTAGAACAACACCGCATCACTGAGTTTACAACCATTGTTAATGCCATGACATTAGATATCGGTGCCTTTATGAACGTCTTTCTGATAGTGATTTCACTGACAACCTTGGTAGCCGGATTGGCCGCTTATTATGCCTCCAAGAGCGATCCGGTTGAACTGTTGGATTAAGCACAACGTAACTACAAGGATTGTATATAATAAAGGATTTAAACTGGGTATCAGCACAATCTAATCCTTTATAATATACAATCCTTGTAGTTGGTTTTAATCCTTTATAATATACAATCCTTGTAGTTGGTTTTAATCCTTTATTATATACAATCCTTGTAGTTGGTTTTAATCCTTTATTATAAGTTAGTTGCACATCGCGTCACCAGAGGAATTAAGATTATGAAAAACGGGGAACATCTGATGTGGATTTTGCTTGGCTTGCTGTGTTTTGGCTGTGCCAACCACCCGCTTTTAGCCGGCACTAAAGTCACAGCGCATGCAGAGACATGGGGAAAAACCCTAAGTGTAAAAGAAGAAGACGTTGAAAATGTTGAGAAGTATAGACTCCGTACTGTTGAGACATTGCAAATTTGCTTACATAAAGTAGTGCCTAGTGCGAAAAATTCTCAAACGGGTTGTGATGAGCGTGTCACACTAAACTCATCTTTTGATGAACGTCTCTTATTGTCAGCCAAACAGATATGTGAAAAAATTCCTCAAGGGAATTACTACATCACTCCAGAACTCAGTCAAACTGTCATGGACTATGTGCTGAAGTGTGAAACGCCTTCTATCGCACCGTCTTCGCTCATTAGCTTGAAAAAGTTATGTTCGTCACCGGATTTAAAACTAAAAAGTGAACGAGACAAATTTTGTCCCATTTCAAGCGGAAACTGTGCTGAACTACAGGTGAAGGTAACACAATTAAAACAAGAATTAACCCAAACCAAGGAGCAACTGAAAAAAGCTAACGCTAAAGTGAAAAAAGCTAACGCTCAACTGAAACAAGCGAAAGCCAAAGCTCAAGAACTAACACAGACACTTGAAACGTCTAAAAAATGTGAAATCAGAACCCTCAATGATAAGCGTATCACAGTAGTCATTAAAGATTACCCGCTACGCTTTGTTAAGGTTAAAAGTACATACCGCAGTGGTATGAAGACGGGGATTCGTATCGCGCTGACAGATCAACAAGCCAGTTCTTTTCATCAACAGTCTATGGCATTCTTACCCCCCAATTATCGGCCTATTTATCCTAATATTTTAAAGGCCGTTTCTGAAGATGAAACGCCAAAATATGTCGGCAAGTTTTGGATTCAAGAACGAACCATCGAACCAAAGTTGTATGAAGAGATTATTAGGGGTGGTTCAGCAGATAGCGTTTCTTATGAAGAGGCCATGACAGTTATTGAGACGCTTAATGGCTGGTGTAAAGGGAAAGCGCAATTCAAATTGCCAGAAGAAAAACAGTTTGTCTATCTGGCAAGGAAGGCTTACAATCCAATCAAAGAAGATTTGCAATCTTGCGGGGTTGTAAAAGAAAGAGTGGCATTGGATCGTGTCAAGCAACTTTTTGGTCACCAATGGCAACTGACGAGCTCTTATTGTTCCTCATTTTATAATAGAGCCTGTAATGTTGAACAATCACGCATCAAAAAAGGGGGTAGCAGCGAGTCCAAATATGCAGCCGAATGTATGCCAGAATATCGCGCAGAATCAATGTCAGACATAAGAGAACCCAATACGACATTTCGATTGGTTTTGAAAGTGATTAAATAACCACAATGCATGTTATTTTGCGAAGGCCAATTCAAGGGCAACCACAAGAAATCAAGGGCAACCACAAGGGATTGCCCCTACACAACAAATGGTGTGCAAGCGAGCAGTACGATTCTAGGTTGTATCGAGAATTGAATTGTTGGCCGACTTGCCCACTAGGATCACAATTATGCCATACAAAAAATACGGACTGCTTTTTCTAGGCAGCCTGTTCGTTTTGTTTTCAAGCCAACCGGCTTTTGCCAAATGTTATCGACTGAATGTCGATGCCATTCCCAAAGATGCCAATATTAGCATTCGGAACATCACACCCAAATTTAAGCAAGGCATTTGCCTTAAGCCTGGCACTTATGATATCCAAGTCAAAAAGCCCGGTTATAAAACTTGGCGGAAAAAGGTTCAGATTAGAAACAACAAGAAATTTCGGGTTACGATTTGGCCCAAAAAGTACCGAATGTCTGTCAACGCTACGCCGACAAATGCCAAAATCAGCATTATGAATATCAAGCCCAAATACCGGCGCGGTATTCTGTTAAAGGCGGGCAAATACAAGATTAAAGTCTCTAGCCCAGGCTGCAAAACCTATCGACGCTGGATTCAACTCCAACAAAATTACACGCTTCCAGTCAACTTAGCGTGCCAACAGGCAACATCCGTCCAAAAAACATTACCGGTACATACCTTGCCACTCATTAAAAACCTCGAACCGGGTGATTATGAGATAACCATTTCTAATGGCGTTTCAGAAAACTCGTTTGGCATGGTGACGGTTCAAAAACAGCGGCCGTTAACAATTCGTTTGATTAAACAAGCGGATTGCCGTTTAACGACAAGAGATGATGGTAGTCTCAAAGAAATCGCCATCAAAGGGCAACATCTGTTGCGATTTGTGCCAGTTGATAGGCCTACAGATCCGACAGGCGGTATTGATATCGCGCTGCGATATCACCAAGCCGAACAATTTTATAGGCAAGCTCAACAGAAATTACCACCGGATTCTTCTCCCTTGTTACCGTTGATTTTTAAAGCGGCCTCTGAGAATCCAGTATTCAAAGTGATTCCAAAGTTTTGGGTTCAACAAGAACCGATTAACGCTGACTTATATCAGGCTATCATTCCTGATGGTTCAGCAGATAGCGTGTCTTATGACGATGCGATTGTAGTCATTAACCAACTGAACCAATGGTGTCAAGGAACTGCCCAATTTGAATTGCCACAAGAAAAGCACTTTGTTTATCTGGCAAGACATATCTATAATCCGATTGAGACGAATGAATTAAAATCGTGTCGCCTCTTATTAAGAGAGGAAGAAGCCATACAACCCAATAGGCCATTCAAGAAACTACTGGGCTATCAATGGCAACTGACACAATCTCAATGTCAGTCATTTGATGACGAACAGTCAAAGGCAACCCTCACATGTGATGAACAAAACATTGTCAAAAAAGGCGGTAGTATTGAGTCAAGAGATGCCACAGAATGTATGCCAGAATATCGTGCAGAATCTTTAGCTGATATGAGAGAACCCAATACCACATTTAGACTGCTTTTATTAGCGCCCTGAACCTCATTCCAAGAAACCCAACGTCGTTATGGGTTTTGAGTTTATCCATTATTATATACAATCCTTGTCGTTACCGGTTTTGACTTTAGGAATGATCACGAAATAACTTCCCGTTTTATAGCTAAAGGGCGAACACGCAGGTTCGCCCCTACGAGCCTATATGTTGTAGGGGCGAACCTGCGTGTTCGCCCAGATGAAATTATTTTTCTGAACGAATAAATGTCCAATTTATTTTGTGACGATTCCTTATCCATTATTATATACAATCCCTGTAGTTGGTTTTGTAGTGGGCAACCACCTTACCCACTCTACAATGACAGATAATTGATTGATATGATGCAAAATATTTTTATAGCCCCTGCGATTATGACAGGCGTGGGCCTTTTTTTTGGAATTGTTCTCGCCATTGCTTACAAATTCTTGCGAGTACAAGACGATCCTCGTATTGAAAAAGTGGAAGAACTCTTACCCGGTTCAAACTGTGGTGCGTGTGGACAGCCCGGTTGTCACGGCTTTGCCGAAGAAGTCGTTCAAGGTACACAGCAGCCCAGTGCTTGCACCGTATCCAGTCCAGATGCCATTGAAGTGATTGCTGATTTTCTTGATGTCGATCCCGGTAAGCAAGAAAAGCGTGTAGCTCGCCTACATTGTGCCGGGGGTAAAGGGCAAGCACATCAAATTGCAGAATACCGAGGATTTGAAAACTGCCATGCCGCTGCCTTGGTTTCAGGTGGCGGTAAAGGCTGTTCTTGGGGTTGCTTAGGCCTAGCCGATTGCGAAAACGCTTGTACTTTTCAAGCCATTCAGATGACTCAAAACGCTCTGCCCAAAGTCGATATCGACAAATGCACCGCATGCGGCGACTGTGTCGCCGCCTGTCCACGCAATTTGTTCGAGATTGTACCGTTAAATCATCAACTGTTTGTGCAATGTTCAATTCCCCTTGAAGGCGAAGCAGCGCGTGTACTGTGTATCACGGCTTGCGATGCCTGCGGCAAATGTGCCGCAGATGCCGCGCCTAACCTGATTCGCATGGAAAACAATTTGCCCGTTGTTGATTACACCGCAGGTGGGCCAGCCCAAAAAGAAGCCACTTTTCGTTGTCCCACAGGCGCGATTCAATGGTTAGAATCTGCACAATTTTCCGAGAAAAACACCTCTCAACGTGATAATGAGGATCCCTATACACGATTTGTGTCTCCTCAATAATTTTGAAATCTGTGATCATTTTAATCTGCGGCATGAGTATACTGTTAATAAACTCCGCTAGAAAAGTTTTGTCAGAGGTAAAAAACCTGCCAGGTTTGGCAAACCTGGCAGGTTTGGCACGAAACTTTTCTGGGCAACTATACCATCAGCATCATCAGTGTTTTATTAAATCAATGATAGAACGCTGATTGAACTGATTGTCATGATTTACGCTGATTTTTAATCGATAAAGAGATACCTTATGCCCGATTTTTCTAGCTCAACCTTACGTTTATTTCAACGCTTTTTCACAAGTACCTCTCCCCATTCTCAACACGCTGGCATCAAAACCGTACTGGATGGCAATACCGCTGTCGCGGCGACTGAAGCTTGTATTGCTGAAGCGGCCGGTTTAGGGGCCACCTTTCCTGCCGATGCGGCCGCTTATGCCTGGCAAGCTGAACAACAACGTCGGGGTAAAAATTGCTTCGGCAAGACGCTGACGGGCCGCGATACTGAAGGGGCACGCGGTGCTTTGGCGGCCGCTATCGGATTAAGCCTGAGCGGCGCACGGGCGACTACCTTTTTATCATCGCCCGATGTCATGAGTGCCCAAGATTGGCTGGTAACCGCCGTAGGTAGACTGGTTCCACTGGTTGTGCATTTGACTAACCGCACACTTGCCGCACACGCTGGCGCTTTGGGTAGCGGCCATAAAGCTTATCATGTCAGCGCGGATTCAGGCTTTTTTATACTCCATGCCAGTACAGTGCAAGAAGCTGTCGATTTTTCGCTCATAGCGCGGCGGGTTGCCGAATTAACCCTGATTCCAGGCCTTGTTGCGATGGATGGAGAACAAATCGCGCTTGCCGCACAAGAAGTTGAGTTGCCTCATCCAGAATGGGTGCGACAATTTTTAGGTGATCCCGATGACGAAATCACGTCTCCCACCGCCGCGCAAAAAATGCTTTTTGGCGAAACGCGCCGTCGCGTACCGCGCTGGCATAATCTTGACAGGCCCGTCATGCACGGCGCTTTACAAGGGCCAGAGAGTTGGACGCTAGGCGCAGTAGCCAAACATCCTTACTTCCACCATCATTTAAACGCGATTCTCGAAGAATCCTTCGCATTGCTGTCCAAACACACTGGCCGCAAACTTGGGCCTGTTTCCAGTTATCAAACAGATAACGCACAGATTGTGCTGGTTGCACAAGGATCGGCCATAGAAACTTTGCAAGCGGTTGCCGATTATATGCGTCAAGTTCGGAAAATCAAAGTCGGTGTACTGGGTATTCACGGTTTCAGGCCCTTTCCAGGTGCCCTGATTGCCGAACATCTCAAGAAAAAACGAATCGTCGCGGTGCTCGAACGAACGGATACGCCATTAGCAGCCGATCCCCCCTTGATGCGCCAAGTCCGTGCTGCGCTGGAACGCGCCTTAGAAAATGGCCGATTGGGTAGCGCGATTCATCCGGGTTATCCCTTAATTAAAGAGAAGCAATTACCCCGTTTTCGTTCTGTCGTCTATGGATTAGGCGGCCAGCCTTTACGAGCCGCAGACTTGATAACACTGTGCGATACACTAGAAGAAAAAGGCCAAGGCCGCATTTTTCTGGGATTTGAATTTGCGCGTGCTTCCAGTATTTACCCAAAACGCCAAGTCTTACTGGATAACTTACGTCGCTCTTACCCTGACATAGCTCAATTGGGATTGCGGAGTCAACAACCCGCTCCCGACTTACGGCCGGCCGGTGCTATCACCGTCGCCATACATAATCTATCAGAACAAAGTGGTAAAGGATTGAGTGTTGAAGCAGCCGTCTTGTTATATCGTCTGCTCGGTGGTTGGATACGCAGCCGCCCTGGCATATTTCAAGAACGTTGGATATCAGGTTGGCTCGATATCTTCACTTATTCGCCTCAATCGCTGCGCGATCCGGGCGATGATCTGCCCATTGATCTCGCCGTGCTAACGGCCCCGCATCGCTTGCAAAAATCCAAGCTTGAATTGCGCCAAGACGGGATTCTATTGGCTGTCTCAAGCCAAAACGATGCCGCCCTCTGGCAAAGTCTCGCACCAGAAGTACGAAACGATATCCAACGAAAACAGATACGACTTTACGGTATTTCAAACGCAGAAACAGCCGACACCTCAGCGGCCTTTAGCGTTATGCTGGGCAGCTTATTAGGCACTTTACTCGATAGCGGCCTATTAGATATCAAAGTACGACGGGTACTCAACAGCTATGAAGACAGTTTGCATCATCTCGCTGAGAGAGAACGTACAGCGCGTTTAAACGCTTTCAAAATGGGATTAGAAACGGTGCGGCAAATTGATTATCAAACCCTAGCCGTTCATGCCTCAAATACCCCCGTACCTTGGCATGACGAAGCACCGATGGCCGTCCGTCATTTGGGACAAAGTGGCCCGACTTATGACAGCTTACCGCGTTTCTGGGATCAAGTGGGCGTGTTATATCGTAATGGCGATATCGCCGAATTAATACCCGATCCCTATTTGGCTACCGGTGTCATCCCGCCACTGTCTTCCACCTTCCGTGATCTCAGTATCGCAAGAAACAGCTTACCCGCTTTTGATCCCAGTACTTGCACCGGTTGCGGACAATGTTGGACACGTTGTCCAGATAGCGCCATTGGCAGCGTCGTTCTCAGCCCAACCGCTTTAATTGATGCCGGCATCAAGCTAACCGGTGGTGAAACGCTACGCATGGCTGCCAGCAAGCTGGCAACCCGTTTACATAGTTTAGGGCGAGACACAGACATCAACTACAACACCGTAGGCGAATTTATCCAAGACGCTTTTGCCGGCTTAAAAGATAAACTCCCCTTGAATGAAGAACGTAAACAGGCGCTCACAGAGGCCGTAGCCGCAGTGAATCAGAAAATAGGCGACTTGCCCGTTGCCCGCACAGAGGCTTTCTTTTATGAACGAGAACGCTATCAACGAGAAACGGGTGAATTGCTCTCATTAGTGATCAATCCAGACGCTTGCAAAGCCTGCGGCTTGTGCATTTCAGCCTGTGAACCTGGATCACTGACAGCCGCGCCTCAAACTCAAGAAAGGGTGCAAAAAGCCCATCAACTCTGGCGAATCTGGGAACACTTACCCGATACCTCCGGCAAAACCATAGAACAGGCCAGCACCCATTCTGAAGTGGGCGCAATGCCCGCCATTTTACTGTCCCGGCATTGCCAATTTGCCATTGCCGGAGGCGACAATGCCGAAGCCGGTTCCGGCGAAAAAATAGCCCTACGTCTAGCCCTAGCCGTCACCGAATTTCAACGCCAACCCCTGAACAACCGTTTTATTCAAGAGATAACAGAAGTCAGAGAGAAACTGATGGCCAGTATCCATAATCATCTGGTCGATGCCCTACCCACAGATGATCTGGATGCACTAGCCAAAGGATTAGAGGCCATACGTCCAGAACAATCCCCCTTATCGGCCCTCACAGAACAGAAAGAGAATGCAGTAGAACAGATACAAATAGACGCGATAGCATTGCGCCGACAAGTGAAAATAACCCAAGCACTAGACGAACTACACTGGCGGCTATCTAAAGGGGAACAAGGTTTAGGCCGCGCCCGTTTAAGTCTAGCGATAGCCCCCGGCACCTTGACAAACTGGGCAGGCACTTGGCCAGACAACCCCTTTCAAGTACCCGTAGCCGTCGATTTCAATAGCGATACCGCACAACTGGCCAGCGGCCTGTTAGAAGGCCAATTACGCGAAGCGGCCAAAGGTTTAGGCTTATTGCGCCAGGCCAAATTGGAATTAGAAAAACCGGAAGAAGCGGCCCGATCAACACTTGAATCTCTCCATTGGCGCGACTTAACACGGGAAGAACAAGAACGTTGTCCCCCCCTACTGCTTATCGGCAATGACGACGTATTAAGTGGTAAAGGCTTTTCGGCCATCACGCGACTACTGGGCACAGACTTACCCATCAAAATCATGGTACTGACTGATTTAGATTTAGAACTCGGCACCGCCAATGTCGCAGGAAGCCCAATGGCAATCGCCAGAGAAGCGAAAACAGAACCCAGCTTATTAGCCTTAGCACAACGCCATGCCTATATCGTGCAAACCAGCATTGCAAACACAAGCCATTTTCTGAAGAGTCTGGAAGAAGCATTAGAATTTGCAGGGCCAGCATTGATTCATGTCCATGCCCCCAGCCCCGAACAACACGGATTTGCCCCCGATCAAACCCTCACTCAGGCCAACCGAGCAATCAACTCCCGTGTTTTCCCCCTATTTCGCTACCATCCAAAAGGTGAAGGCGTATTTGGATCACGCATCAGTCTTTCAGGCAACCCGGCCCCAGAAGAAAGCGTGTATCAAGAAGCCGAAAGCATTCTCACTCCCGCTGACTGGGCCATCCATGAACAACGCTTTGCGCCCTACTTTACACCGCTTAACGCAACTGATACAAGCCCAATACCGATTGCAGACTATCTCAAACTAGAAGCCGCAGCGCGGCAACGCAAAACCCCTTTTGTCAGCGTCGTTCAGACGCTTAGCTCAAGCGAAGAGGAAAAAGCAGGTGAAAAAGCTGAAAGTGACGAAACAGTCCGTTTAAAGGTAGAACCCGCCATGATAGCCGCCTGTGAAGAACGCATACAAGCATGGCGCACCCTACAAGAACTAGCCGGTTTAGTCACCCCCTTCACCAAAGCAGTAGAAGCAAAATTGAAACAAGAAATAAACGAGGCCCATCAGGCAGAACTCGCCACACAGAAACAAGAATATGAGGCCCGTATTGAAAACCTACGAGCCGAAATGGAAGCCGAAATAGCGGCCCGTGTGAAAGGGCAATTAATGGCATTGGCGGGTTATTCACTGCCAAACTAAAAATATGGGTGAAACAAACGGATAGATAGAACGCTGATTAAACTGATGCTCATGATTAACACTGATTGATTTAATTGATAAAGTATAAAGATCAGCGAATATCCGTTTTGTAGGGTGGGTAACGGGTTTTTGTTGCCCACCATTTTGAGCAATGTCGGGTGGGTAACGTGTTTTTGTTGCCCACCATTTTGAGCAATGTCGGGTGGGTAACGTGTTTTTGTTGCCCACCATTTATCTTAAAAAAAGTTTAGTTTGTTACCGCGCTAAGTATAATATAGCCTGGGTGCGTGATTTTTCATAAGCGGGTGATAAAATCATGAGTAACTCCTTATCTTCTGGGGTTAAGTTGTCTTGTGCTTGGGTATCCTCATGCCATTTATGGAATACGTCAAGCACATTATCAAGTAAAGGCTCTTGATCTTCCAGTGTGGCAAGGGTTTCAATGGCTTTTTGCTGGGTTTTCCCCTTTCCAAAAATTCTAAGCCAAACTGTCTCTAATGTTTCAGGGAGTTCATCAATAACAACTATCCCGGTGTTCATGGCCTCACCAAAAAAGTAAAAGCCTTTACACTACTCAGATCTATGGGGTTTAAAATCAAAACTTGCCAAAAAAACTTAAAACGCTGATGTCGTCAGAAAATTTTGGCAGAACTTTTGGCAATGTGAATGCTGTGTTGAAAAACTGATTTTCACGCAAAAGTTTTGCGCGTGAAATGTGAAACTGATAACTGATAGATTTTCCACCAAAAAAGGCCAATATTTCAAGCAACGCCTCTTTAGAATATTGATCGTGTGGTTGTCGAGTCATTTTCATATTGATTCAAATTGAATTGAGTACCATTTTTTATAGTGAGTACTTTGAAACTTCGTTAATCGCAGCTAATTACTGGATAAACGAATTAAGTCAGTGAATGAATTATTCGTTTATCCCCATAATTAGCGTAGCACACCGAAGTTTCAAAGTACTTTTTATAGAGCGTTATTTAGACTCTTCCTGACCAAACCTAGCTAACAATTCCTCACGGGACATTTTTGGCAACAGACGTGTTGATTCTTCGGGTGGCAATTTGGCTAATAATTCAACCACAGGTGATAAAGCACTGTCTATATCGCCAAATCGAGATTGAAGCCAACTTTTCACAAAGACACGCTGTGATTCTAAACGGCCTTTTAGCACACCTTCAACTATAGCCTGAGTACGCGATTTTTCATAAGCGGGTGATAAAATCATGAGTAACTCCTTATCTTCTGGGGTTAAGTGATCTTGTGCTTGGGTATCCTCATGCCATTTATGGAATACGTCAAGCACATTATCAAGTAAAGGCTCTTGATCTTCCAGTGTGGCAAGGGTTTCAATGGCTTTTTGCTGAGTTTTACCCTTTCCAAAAATTCTAAGCCAAACTGTCTCTAATGTTTCAGGGAGTTCATCAATAACAACTATCCCAGTGTTCATGGCTTCACCAACAAAGTAAAAGCCTTCGCACCACTCAGATCTATGGGGTTTAAAATCAAAACTCGCCAAAAATTCTTGAGACGCTGAAGTCGTTAGAATCCACAATTTCGGCAGAACTTTTGGCAAAAGTTGTTGCAGATTCTTTGCCTTGATTTCTTTCTGTTTTCTTTTTGCCTCCCGCAATATATCGCCATGCCAAGAAAATAATTTCATGAGACACAAGCGAGTTTCCATTTGGGTAGGCGGTGTCCAAAAATACTCTATTAAACAAGGCGTTGCTATCATATCGCCCAATACGCCTACCTTTTCCAAATCGGTTTTGGTAAGTGTCGGGGGTGGCTCAAAGCTGATGTCAGCATAATAAACTTCTTTTGGATGAATAAAACGCTGGGCCTCAGATTTTCCACCAAAAAAGGCCAATATTTCAAGCAAAGCCTCTTTAGAATATTGGTCATGTGGTTGTCGAGTCATTTTCATGTTTATTAAAATTAAAATAATTGAAAATAAAAAAGGCAAAAAAAGTTTCTACTTTAGTTTGGTAGTGCCAAAGCTTACGCTTTGGACTCCAATTTTACTCTATCGCATCCACACCAATCAATCCAAGCCCTTTCGCACCCACCGAACTCAATATTTTTAAGCAAAAACTGGGGCAAAAACTGGATTTAAACGGGGTACAACCCTGATCTAATCCTTTATTATATACAATCCTTGTCGTTAGGGTTTTCAGGGCTAAAAACGTGATCATCAAGATATAGACTGCTCAAAACCATCATTTTTATAACTTATTGATATTCAATACAATGTCATAAAAAACTATTCACATTCAATACCGAATGGGTTGGCGGCTTGATAAGCTATCAACAGTTATAATCAAGAGAAATACTCTACAAGTCACGAGTATTAGAAAATCCTTTTCCGAAATTGTGCTGAAGTTGATCATTCAATCTCATTACCATTTCGCCTTCTGCTCCGACTACAATAAAAACAATGACTTTCTCTTTCTGACTACATTTTATTTGGGCCTTATATCCGTCTTTGACACCCCATATGCCATGTTTTCCAGAGACAATGTCTGTAAAAGCGGATTTTGCCATCGCAATCATGGCCGTTTGTTTACATTGAGCCTTGCTTGATGTCATCCGTTGTAATTTGACATAGAAATGCGGAGGTGAATGGGTTGTTTGAGCATAAACTTCTGAGGGGGTATCCGATGCTAGGGCGATTTGGAGTTCACTTGATGCGATTAATAACGCTAAAAATAGGGTAATCATTTTCATAATCTTGTTTTCCTTGCAAAATGGTGGAATGAAGGGCTTACGCTACGGTATGCCCCTACAAAACCCCACGTCATGACGGGGATTCCGGGGCGAACCTTTGTTATCGCCCGATTATGGCATTGACGCTGTCGGGTGGGCAACGTTGTTGCCCACGATGTCGGCCTTTAATCAGCGACAAACTCTTTTTATTTTGCGTCTGATTTTATCTCTAGCCCAAGCCTTATTGCCTTTGTGTCTGACTTCATCAGCATGAATATCCTCAACTGTCGCTTCCAAAATTTTATCCCGAAATGCCTTGTTAGAGCTTTTCATGGCAATTGGATGGGTATTCCTTTCTTTATGATACACGACTTCAATCGCTTTACAAACCCATTGCCACCACATTTTGGGTGAATGATCTTCCCCTTTATTAAAAAGCTGATCGGCTATTTTTTTGGCTGAAAGTTCAGGTGTGTGATTTTTTGGATTTTTGGGACAAGAGGATTTGATTTTGGATTTTATCCGATCTTGGGGCCACGCTTTCTCTTGCTTAAATCTTTTGATATCGGCGTAAATATCATCGACTGTTGCTGTTAAAACACTACGCCAAATAGCCTTGTCTTCTGGGGTGATGGCGGCCCCTTTTTGACCACTCTTTTTGTAATACACCTCATCAACCGCTTGACAAACGAGTCGCCACCACTGAGACGGCAGTATATAATCGTTGCCATAGATAAACCAGTTGTCTGCTATGGCTTTTGCAGAAACAAACTCTTCTGGTACGGCCTCATATCTTTTTCCGCCACCCCAAATCGCCATAATATTACGCATGTATATTCTCGTTTCTGTAATGCGATTACAACGTGTTAAACCTTCTTTCGCTCTGCCTGGCCCTGCGTTATAGGCACAAAGTGCCAATTTTTCAGACTTAAATCTCCTCAATTGCTTGCTGAAATAACGTACACCACAGTCAATATTTTTGGCGGCATCAAACAACTGTTTTTTCTTCAAACGACAAGCATATTTACCGGTAGCGGGCATGATTTGCATCACGCCACGGGCTCCTGCATGGGAAACCACTTTGTCTTGCCAACCGCTTTCTTGTTGGATGATGGCAAAGACTAATCCAACATCAACTTCATAACGACTGGCCGTTTCCCGGGCTAATTGTCGCAATTCACTGTGAGCGTAGCTTCGAGCATAACTATTGGAAATATCAAAACACGTCACGATAAAACTTGATGTCATTAAAGCTAATAAAATGATGAATCGTTTCATTTACTGTTTCCTTATTATAAGTGACACTCTGACACAGGGTACAAAGTGTCTGCATTAAAAAACCATGATTATTTATAATAAAGGGCGAACACGTAGGTTTGCCCCTACATTGCGTCTGTAGGGGCGAATCTACGTGTTCGCCCTAAAATTTCGAACATTTAACCGTCATTCATTGTCTACCATGTTGACAAGCTGTGATGATTTTGTTTTTGATTTCAAATTGAGACAAGGCTTTATTTTTTCCTTCAAGCCTGACTTCATCTGTATAAATGTTTTCGACTGTGGCATCCAATATTTGCCACCAGAGTTGCTGTTGAAATGGCGTGTTGGCAGCTTGGCCAACGGCTTCTAGCTGTCTTTGACCGATTTCTCTGTCATAAACCACATCTGTCGCTTGACAAACCAGTGTCCACCAATGTTGTTGTGGATAATTTCCGGCTACAAACAGGAAATCGGCTATACCAATAGCAGAAAGATGGGCCTGAGTGGCTTTGGGTTTATCCGGTTTTGTTGAAGATGACGCGGTTCCTTGAGTCGCTTTTTCCGGTTTGATTGAAGAGGAAATGGCTAGAGTCGCAGGTTTATCCGGTTTGATTGAAGAGGCAGCAGTCATCTGTGGACAACTTTTTCCCCCTTTCCAAGCACCTAAAATGTTACGTGTATAGCGGTTTGTTTCTTTGAAATTGGGGCAACCTTTCCATTTTACAACCCGGTGTGGCCCGGCGTTATACGCACACAATGCCAGTTTTTCGCTTCCAAAACGATTCAACAATTTGGTGAAATAAGAAACGCCACAGTCAATATTGTCTGCGGGATTATACAATTGTTCTTTGTTAAGGCCACACGCTTGTTTACCTGTACTGGGCATGATTTGCATCAGGCCAATAGCGCCTTTTGGAGAAACGGCATTGGGATTCCAGCGGCTTTCCTGATTGATGATGGCACAGACTAATGCCGGATCGACATTGTAGTGTTTAGCCTTTTCTTTGGCCAGTTTGTCAAGGCTAGATTCTTCATCAGATGGCATGTTGGAAGCGATGGCAGGAACGTAAGCGTCGGCAGAACACGCCTGATTTTCTTTCAAATAGCTTGCATTGACCCACCCAGTGATGCCTTTATAATTGATCATCCGCCATTTTTGGTTTGACTTATTTGGGTAGGATTCGTTTAAATCAGCCACACACTTAGCCTTCGGCGGTATTTTGCCGACTTTTCGACTACTCCGATTGTGTAACTCACGTATATTGAGGCGCGAGTTAACATGGACAACCTGATAGTATTGGGTAATGAAACGATGTTCACATTGCTGGGTTTTTTTTAGGAAGCGTGAACTAGCCCAACCCGTGATCCCGTTGTAATGGATTTTGAGCCATTTGCGGCCCGATTGATTCCGATGCGCTTTATTCAAATACGCAACACATTTTTCATTGGCCGGTATTTTACCCATTTTTTTACTGCTAGGATCAGAAGATTGACGGATATTCAACACATCAGATGTATTGACATTGACAACCTGATAATACGGAATGTGACTTTGAGTCGTGACGCTAGAGGCACAATGGGATAAGAAAAATATTCCAATGGATAATAAAACAAATCGTTTTTTCATTAATGATTCTCCTTGTTATGGATGTTTGAGTTTAGTACAAAGAATTGATAAACGCAGCTAAAGCCAACAGCTAAAACAGCCAACTAAAGCAGTTGTCTAAAAGCTCAAGTCACCTAAAGGTGACTAACCATGGTAAAATCGCTTGTGTATACTGTCCACCATTTCACTTAACAAGTTTTTGCGCGCAAAAACTGTATTTAGCGTAGCCTACCTTCGGTTCACGCAAAAGTACAGCTTCGCTCAACTTTTGCGTGAGCCGAAGGCCAGCGAAGCTAAATGTGAAATATAATTTGCGCTTTTGCCCACTCGAAAAATCCAAAATATTCCCTAAAAATAAAATGCTTTTTTGTATTTAGTCACCTTTAGGTGACTTGAGCTTTTAGACAACTGCTTTAGCTGTTGGCTGTTCGCTTGAGCTAAGGATAGCTGTCGCTTTAGATTGGCGTTACCTGTCGCGCATGACGTGGTTCTTTGGGACAAGCCTTTTTTATGTTAGTTCTGATTTTATTACGATTTAAAATCTGACTTTCTCCTTGACGTTGTTTCTTGACTTCATCTTGTTCAATATCATCGACAGTTGCCATAAAAATGGCTTTCCAAGTATTGATTTGGCGTGGCGTTTTTGCAGATTGACCAACAGCCTTGGGTTCGACTTTACAGATTTCTCTATCGTACACGACATCAATGGCTTGACAAACTAAGCGCCACCAATTTGGATGGTTGCCTTCGGCAAACATTTTTTCGGCGATGTTTTTGGCAGAAAGCGCTCGCTTTTTCCGCTTATACATCGCGGTAATGTTACGCACATAATGTTTGGTTTCTGAATTATGACAACGCCCTTGACGTGCCCTTCCTGGCCCCGCGTTATAGGCACACAATGCTAATTCTACCGTGCCAAAACGCTTTAATTGCTTTTGAAAATAGCGTACTCCACAATCAATATTTTGTCTTGGAACAGTCAACTGATCCTTGCTCAAACCACAAAATCCTTTACCCGTGCTAGGCATAATTTGCATTAGCCCAATAGCGCCAGCATGAGAAACCACTTTTGTTTTCCAACCACTTTCTTGCTGAATCAGGGCAAAAACTAACGAGACATCAACGCCATAACGCAGTGCCGTTTGTTGTGCGAGTTCTTGCAGTTCACTACGGGTAAAATAACTCGTATAAAAGCGAGACATGTCAGAGGAATTCAGTGTTAAGCTCATCAAAACAATGAAAGTCAGTAAAGTCATTGGCCTCATTTTTTTTCTCCAACAAGCGACTCAGTGACACTTTAACATTATAGGCATGAACACATCCTGATTGATTTTTGATTTCAATTATATATAATACAGATATAGCAAAAATTATTCCAAGCTTTGTTCTGAGGCAATGAATATAATATTATATCAATGTCTTACGAGTTATTGATAGCGTTTTTATATTGCCCGTAGAGACGCGATGCCTCGCGTCTCTGGCATTTCGTCTCTGGCATTTCGTCTCTGGCATTTCGTCTCTGGCATTTCGTCTCTGGCATTTCGTCTCTGGCATATCGTCTCTGGCATTTCGTCTCTGGCATTTCGTCTCTGGCATATCGTTTCTGGCATATCGTTTCTGGCATTTCGTTTTTGTCAGTAGAGACGCGAAATTGAGACGCGAAGCATCGCGTCTCTACGGGGGAATTATTATTCGTTTTGGAGTTACCTTGCCCACCATCTTGGCTCAATAATATCAAGGTGTTGATTGATAACTGATTTCCACATTTAGCTTCGCTGGCCTTCGGTGCACGCAACTTTTGCGTGAACCGGAGGTGGGCTACGCTAAATACAGTTTTGCGCGCAAAACTTTTGCGTGGAACTGATTTTCAGGCAAAAGTTTCGCGGAGCGAAACTTTTGCCTGAAACTGATAACTGAAAAACTAAGCCCAGCGCATTCCGCCGCGTCGCACGGTGTCCATGCCTTCGCTATCAAAGGCATCTGTGCTGCCATCACTGCGTAGCCCGTAGATTTCAATATTGTGATCGGCTATGGCTTGGATGTGTTCCAGTTCTTCCTTTGCGCGTAAGTCTTCAGTAAATAAATGTCTGAAGCGTTGTTGCTTTTCTAGGTATTCTGTGACGGGGCGTATGTTACGTAAGGGCATTGCGCCGGCTAGGCCGCCTCTTTCTAATTCTATGAGTGGAAAGAGTCCGCTTTGAACGGCTAGTCTGGCGACTTCAATGCTTTTATCGCCTTCATATCCCCAGCCTAGCGGACAAGGGCAATGAATTTGTAAGAAAGTGGAGCCGTCAATGGCCATGGCGCGGCGTACTTTTTTACGAATATCTGAGGGATACGCTACGGAGGTGGTGGCGGCATAAGGGATGTGATGGGCGGCCACTATGGAAACGATGTCTTTTTTCAAATGCCGTTTACCCATCCGTTCTTTTCCGGGTGGTGAGGTGGTGGTCATCGCCGCATGGGGGGTGGAGCTTGAACGTTGGATGCCGGTATTCATATAGGCTTCGTTGTCGAAACAGACGTATAAGACATTATGGCCGCGTTCTAACATGCCGGATAAGGCTTGAAAACCAATATCAAAAGTGCCGCCGTCGCCTCCAAAAGCGAGTACTTTGGTTAATTTTCCTTGTGCTTTTAAGGCGGCTTCCATGCCTGAAGCAACAGCGCCGGCGTTTTCAAATAGGGAATGTACCCAGGGTATTCGCCATGCGGATTCGGGCCAGGGTGTGGTAAAGATTTCTAAACAACCGGTGGCATTGGCTACCATGACATCTGGGCCGGCCGCTTCTGTGACTAAGCGGGCCGCTAAGGCTTCTGCACAGCCTAAGCAGGCGCGATGCCCGGATTCTAGCCCGCGAAAGCGAGGTTGTTTTTTACGGAGTTTTGATACAGGAATGGCTGTTTCTGTCATGATTTGAGTCGTTTTGAGGTTTGTTGAGGTTTGTTGATTATAAGGGGAATGGTGGGCAACAAAAAACAGTTACCGGCCCCCTACATTTGATTGGGGCAGGCAACAAAAAACACGTTATCGGCCCCCTACAATTGGATCGAATGGTGGGCAACAAAAACACGTTACCCACCCTACATTTGATTGGTGGGCAACAAAAACACGTTACCGGCCCCCTACAATTGGATCGAATGGTGGGCAACAAAAACACGTTACCGGCCCCCTACAATTGGATCGAATGGTGGGCAACAAAAACACGTTACCCACCCTACATTTGATTGGTGGGCAACAAAAACACGTTATCGGCCCCCTACAATTGGATCGAATGGTGGGCAACAAAAACACGTTACCCACCCTACATTTGGTGGGCAACAAAAAACACGTTACCGGCCCCCTACAAAGCCGACTGGGATAATTTATTTTTTGGATAGGCTTTATCTATCTTCTACTGGTAATTTTTCCAAATCGACATCAATGATTTTAAAGCGCCCTTCGTTAGGTTCTGTCAAGACGGAGAGCAATTTTGGCAGAATTTCTAGCGGAATATCACGCCCACCTAGCCCGGCTGCAAAATTATGGACGCGAGGTGGTGTGGGTAATTCGGATAAGGCTGCTAAGACTTCTAAACCGATAATGCCACCACTGCCGGGTGATAAGGCACGTTCTAAAACAATGACGTTGTCTAAATCTTTACAAGCGGCTTTCAAGGTTTCTGTGGGGAAGGGCCTAAATGAGCGCAATTTGATCAATTTTACCGGTTCCCCAGGGGGCAATTCTCTTAAGGCAGCTCGCAATGTCCCTAATACTGAACCAATTGCTAAAATGGCAGTTTTAGCTTGCTCTGGCCCTTCTACTGATAATAAACCGCCGGTTTTGCGACCACTTATCGCTAACCAATCTTGATCCGCTGAAACAATTTCTGCCTGAGCATTCAGTATGGCTTGATGATGAGAATGTCGCGCTTCGGTATAAAAGTCTGGGCCGACTAGGGTACCCAGGCTTATCGGGTTGCGTGGATCTAAGGTGCGTGAAAATTGGTATGGCGGTAAATAGGCATCTACCTGTTTTTGATTAGGTATATCAATGCCTTCCAGTGTATGCGTCAGGGTAAAACCATCCATGCACACCATGACGGGTAGTTCTGTACGCTCGGCAATGCGATAAGCTTGAATTGTCGTATCGACTGCTTCCTGATTATCAGCACAGTAGAGTTGAATCCAACCCGCATCGCGTACTGCCATTGAGTCTTGTTGATCATTCCAAATCGACAGGGGACTGGATACGGCACGATTGGCACAAGTCATGACGATGGGTACGCGCATTCCGGCAATGTTGAATAAGACTTCTGCCATGAGCAAAATGCCTTGCGAGGCGCTGGCGGTATAAGCACGCGATCCGGCTAGGGCGGCTCCCAAGACGACTGAAGCAGCGGAAAATTCACTTTCAACACTGATAAACTCACAGCGCAATTTGCCATCGGCAACCAATTTGGAAATATTTTCGACAATATGGGTTTGCGGTGTGATGGGATAAGCCGCGATAACTTGGGGACGGCATAAGGCGACAGCTTGTGCGACAGCTTGTGAACCTTCAAGCGCTTGCAGCATTTGATTCTTCCTCCTTTTCTTTCCATAAACCGGCAGGTACTTGTTGAGCCCCTTCTTGAATGAGCTGTAAATTTTTTTCCAAAATATCGCCCTTAAAACGCTTTTGAAGTACAGCTGCCAGAGAGTCTTGTGATAGCATTTCAGTCAAGGTAAAAAAAGCGGCGAGTAAGGCCGTATTGGGCACGGGCCGACCTAAAATCTTTTTGGCGAGTGCTGTTGCTTGTAGCGCAATAGCCTGTTGACCCAATTGTTTACTGAGTTCGGCTGATTCAAGGCTAGAATTGACTAAAATTTTGCCTCCGGGCTTGAGTCCATCTGTGACACCTGGCACCTGTAATAAAGCTTGATCTTGAATAATCAAAAAAGTGGGGTGACGTACTTGATTGCGCCGCTGAATGGGACGATCCGCGATGCGGACGAAGGCCGTAACAGGTGCGCCACGCCGCTCTGCACCAAAATTGGGGAAAGCTTGGCCGTAACGCTGTTCTTCAAAGGCGGCCATTGCGAGTAAATAAGCGGCGACGACATTACCTTGACCACCGCGTCCATGTATGCGTATTTCTATCATAGTGATCCTTTACGCTTTTTGAGGTTAAAAAAAATTAATTAAATATAAAGGCTTGGGAATTGTTAATTGGTATTTTATTATTATTTTATAGGGCACTTTGAAAAAAAATGAAAAATGAATTTCACTTAAGAAGTTTTTGCGCGCAAAAACTTTTTAAGTGAAAGCGTGAAATAATGGATATCATAAAGATTGCTTAAATCAATGACTTTTTGATAACCCTTTGATTTTTAATACCAGCATGGCTTTGTGGAGATTAGCCCAAAACGGTTAGCTTAGGGCGCATTTCTGTTTTCCGCTATTTTTAACTATAAATGGGATTATATGCTGTACAGGAAAAAATTGATAAGCTGTAAATCATTGTTTTTATTGACTGCGTTTGAGAACAGGTTTATTAGAAATCAATCACTTACAACTTTTTTGCTGTACAAAGGGATTGTAGCTGAAAAAAGAATTTAAAACCTAATCAACAATGATTATATTATAACTACAAGGATTGTTTATAATAAAGGATTAGATTGTGCCAAACTTCATTGCTATATCACTACAAGGATTGTTTAATACGATGCGGATTAGATTGTACCAAGCTTCATGTCATTGAATTTCATCAAAAAATGAATGAGATTGAGGCTGATGAGTTCATCAAATGCCAAGTACTTATCCTTTCATAAGCCAATAATCCTTGTAGTTATATTCTTATTAAATACAATCTTTGTCATTTGATTATTGATATACAATCAATCTCTTTCCATTCTCTCATTGACATTACAATTCCTGTTTAGCCACTATCAGTTTTTAAAAGCATTATTCTTCAACATTTTCAGTTCAAATTTTGGGCAAACAAAAACTTGAACATTGAATAGCGTTCATAGAGTATCATTTACAATACCACAAAGTATAAGTCTAATATTGATAGACAATTCAATTTATATTAGACTTTTTTTTTAGTTAAGTCATTGATTTTTAATATTGTATTTCAACGAGTTCGCTGATTTAGGGACAAATCTATTTGATAACAATCAAATGTCGTGTGAAACCGTGTGTTTTAGCTTGAGGATTTGAAAACTAATAGTGCTATGCTCCTTGTGGTTATTAAGATGACAAATCCTGATAAGTAGAGAAGCCTTATGAATTTAACCCAAATTGCAAACGATAACAAAATTCTTGAAATCAAGGTGGGTTCCCATTTGTATGGAACAAATACGCCTACATCAGATATTGATTACTCTGGGATATTTTTACCGAGTAAAGCGTTAGTCTTTGGTTTTCAACGGGTTGAAGAAGTGAATTTGTCTATTATGGACAAAGATGAAGCGGGCAAGAATACTCAAAATGCGGTTGATCGTAAATTGTATGAGTTGAGGAAGTTTGTCAAATTAGCCTTGGAAAATAACCCTAATCTTATTGAGCAATTGTTTGTCAATGAGCCTAATATTGTTTATATCAACGATGCAGGGCGGGCATTGTTAGCGCAAAAGCATCTGTTTCCACATCAAGGATTGGTGAAAAAGTTTAAAGGGTACGCTTTTTCTCAAAAGCATAAAATGGTGATTCGTACTGATAAGTTTCATGAGTTGGAGAATGCGTTTAACTATTTGAAAGCGTATGCCGATCAGAAAACGCTTTTAATTGAACTCAAGGAGAAATATTTGCCCTTTATGAAATTCAATCAAGATTATTGTGTTATCGGCGATTTGAATTTACAAAAAGGCATTTTTGTTAAAAAAGCGGTTAGCATGATTGAAGAACGACTTAGCAAGGTGGGTAATCGAAAAACATTGATTACTAAATATGGTTTTGATACTAAATTTGCTTCTAATCTAATTCGGCTCATATTGGAAGGCAAGGAGTTAGTCAGCACGGGTGAAATTGTATTTCCATTGGCTTATAAACAGACGATATTGGATATCAAACAGGGCCTTTGGACAATTAAGGAAGTCCTTGATTATGCAGAACAATTGGAAGCTGAAACAGACGTGGCTGTTGAAAAATCTGATCTGCCTAGCAAGCCAAGGTTTGATGAAATAGAACAATTCACGATCCAACTGTTGGAAAATCATTTAATGGGGGGGTAGTGCTAGGGTGTTGACTGAGAGCGTTTTTTAGCGGGTATTTTTCATGCTGATTTCGTGTTTGTCAAAGGCCTATAAAATACCCATAAAAAATGTTATTTAACAACCCCGAAGGGGTTTTCAGGCTAAAGTACAGCGAAGCGAAACGACGCTCAGAAAATGTGAATAGCCCCAGGTGGAACCTGGGGTTCCTAAAATTAAAAATGTTTCAACGGTGGCGGGGTTGAATGTAAATGTTTTCAAAAAGTTATAATAATTTCTTTTCAACCCCTTCAGGGTTGAACTTTTTTGTGACATTTTCCCCAGGTTCCACCTGGGGCTATTCACATTTTCAGGCTAAAATTTCGCGGAGCGAAATTTTAGCCTGAAAACCCCTTTGGGGTTGCCACCCTTTGAATCTTCGAAATATGAATTATTTGACAAACACAAAACGAGTCTGAAAAATACAGAACAAAAAAAGCTCTCAGTCAACACCCTAGTGCAGGAGAGCGAAAATCCTAAGACCACCTAAAAAGGGGCAACCACAAGGGTTGCCCCTACGAACGGTTTGTAGGGGCAATCCCTTGTGGTTGCCCCC
>Ga0164318_10000903_pt1 | contig 24768 bp, 20 predicted proteins | sample GuaBasSedimGuay9_FD_113734 | JGI IMG/M metagenome (GOLD analysis project Ga0164318, IMG submission 113734) | Subseafloor sediment microbial communities from Guaymas Basin, Gulf of California, Mexico - Guay9, Core 4571-4, 0-3 cm | ecosystem: Environmental > Aquatic > Marine > Hydrothermal vents...
ATATAGAATTTTAGAGAGATGTGCAGTCGATCAGAATCTGCAAAACCTTGATGCGATCGTAACCTGCCCTGTTTCCAAAGAAAAAATTCACCATACTCATCCAGAATTTATCGGTCATACTGAATTTTTCGCAAAGAAATCAAATACAAGAAATGTGATTATGTCTTTCTGGGGAGAGCACTTCCACCTTGCTCTATTAACAACTCACTTACCGGTACAGAATGTATCGAAAGTTCTTACTGATGAAGTAATTGAATTCAAACTTCGACTTATATATAGAGAAGCAAATAGAATATTACTCCAACCAAAACTGGCAATGCTGGCGATGAATCCACATGCTGGAGAAAACACTGCTTTTGGATTTGAAGACGAAAGGGTAAAAGCAATCCTGAGAAAATTAGCTTCCGAGAATATTGTGATCGATGGTCCCTTCCCCTCAGATACTTTCTTTGCGACAAAAGCAAAGCAATACAATTTGATCATCTCTGCTTATCACGATCAGGGATTAATTCCATTTAAAATGATCTCTGCTGAGGAAGGTGTAAATGTAACGCTGGGATTACCATATGTTCGTACTTCGGTAGATCATGGAACTGCCTTTGATATAGCGGGGCAAGGTAAAGCTTCAGAGAAAAGTTTACTTAGTGCCATAAGATTTGCCCAGAAAATGTTTTCACCAAACCTGAATAAAAAAAATGGTAATTACAATACATTTGCTAAATATTATGATCAATATATGTCTCATGTAAATTATGAGGATTGGGTTAAATATATTCTAAACCAATTTAATAAACACTTTAACAAAAATCCGAAAAGAGTGTTAGAGCTGGCTTGTGGAACAGCTAATATTTCTTGTCAAATGGTTAAGAAAAACCTGCAGGTAGATGCATCTGATGTTTCTGAAGATATGCTGAAAATTGCAGCTGAAAAACCGTTTTGCCCAAATCTGTTTCATCACGATATGACCTCTCTATTGCCTGCTGATAAATATGAACTGGTAGTGCTGCTTTTTGATAGTATAAACTATTTGATGGAAGATCATGAAATCCTGAAATTACTTAATAATGTTTATAACACAATTGCTGATAACGGAATGTTCATATTTGATATAACAACCCCTAAAAACTGTGAGCAGAATTTTGATGGTTTTGTAAATTTGCAAGATAACCAGGATGAATATCTCATCCATCAAAGTGATTTTGATTCCGATAATCTCATCCAAAAAACTCAATTAACATTCTTTATAAAAAAAGGGTTTCAATACACTCGTTCCGACGAAATCCACGAGCAAAGAATATATCCTGTTTCTGAGATCGTAGAATTAATTGGGAAAACAAACTTCAAGTTGAAAAAGATCAATTCGATCGGTTTCAATAATAACCTTCTCAATTCCGATATTGATACATTGGATAAAAACTTTTCACGTCTTTTCTTTGTATTAGAAAAATAGTGCTGTATCAGAACGAAATCCAATTATTAGCAAAATATCAGCATATTGCAGGAACTGATGAAGCAGGTCGTGGTCCTTTGGCAGGGCCGGTAGTAGCAGCTGCTGTAATTCTAGATCACTCTGAGCAAATAATCGGATTAGATGATTCTAAGAAACTTTCTGAAAAGAAAAGGGAACAGATCTATCTGGAAATTATTAAAAATGCAGTAAGTTGGAAAGTAAGTATTGTTTCTTCTCAGATTATTGACGAAATAAATATTCTGCAAGCTTCTCTTAAGGCCATGCAAAATGCTGTACTGGTGCTTGATGTAAAACCTGATATCTGTTTGGTGGATGGCAATAAACTTCCTGAGGAGATCAGTCATTTTTCCAGAGCAATAGTTAAAGGAGATGCTACTTATGCTTCTATTGCTGCCGCTTCTATTATAGCCAAAGTAACCAGAGATAGAATTATGCTGAAGTTGCATAATAAATTTCCTGAATATAATTTCGCTAAAAATAAAGGCTATCCTACCAAGGAACACTTACGGGCAATTAGACAATTTGGAATTCTATCATGTCATCGCAGATCTTACAAACCGATACAGCAATTAGAATTAGTATTTTAGAGATAATCCTGAATTTCTAACACGGGTTGTGCTGTAAGATTTTGTTGTAAAATGCGAAATATTCTAGACTGATGATTTACATCACTTTTTGCACATATTCATAAATATTCGAAAAAAATTGAAATCACTCAGACAGAAGAATATAGTGCTATATGTGAAATTCCATTATCTGGAATTAATCAGCAGGTTAAACATTTGTCTTTCGGACAGATCTTGATACACTCCAGGCAATGAATACAATTTGGATCATCTATCACTTCATATTGGGTTAAATCAATATTCATAGGACATTTTTTTACGCATAAGTAGCAGTCGATGCATACTTCCATATTACGCTTGATCATATGACGTTTAATTTTGAAGACCTTGCCGATTAACTGAAAGATGTTCATGAGAGCAGCATAAGGACACAAATATCTACACCAGAATCGATCAATGAAATAGCTCCCCAGAAAAATAATAATCAGTGAAATTATGCCAACTACCGATATAGAGCTGATAAATGAAATTGCTATGATGGGACAAAGGTTTAAATATTTATACTGAATAAGCATAATGGCCATAATAAAAACTATAAGAAGATACAAGTATTTTAAACTATTTAAAAACTTGTGAATATTAGGAGGAACTCGGCGTTTATTTTTTTTTTTGTTCAATCTATGAATATACTCTTGAATAGTTCCCAGAAAACATAGGTAGCCACAGAATTTTCTACCCAGGAAAACAACTGAAATGGTAATTATCAATCCAATAATAATCGTCGGTAAATATGCGGCATAACCCAGAAGGTTCATTGGTCCGAAACATACAACAGAGAAGGGGCAAAACTGATGACAAGTTCCCATTTTTATCTGTGCAACAAATAGCAGCAGTATTAGCCATAGCCCTAATGATATTATTTGAATAGTACTTTTTAATTTGAATCTATTCATCTTTTATTCTCGTAAATTATTCTTCCCTTTTTGTACACAGCAAGAATTTCAATTTCAGCAATGTTTTCTGTAGTTATCACATCTTCTTTTAAGCAGGTTAAATCGGCTTGTTTACCTATCTCTATTGTGCCACATCTATCCTCATCGAAAGATAAATAAGCAGCATTTTTTGTGTAAATTTCTAAAGCTTGATAGGGCGTTAATCTTTCGTTTTCGTTATGCATCCGTGTTGCCGCATCAATACCTTTCAGTGCATGAATATCTGTAATATACCAATCTGATCCGCCTGTTAGAAGAATTCCTTTTTTGTAAATCGATGCTAAACGATTCATTCTGGCAGTACGTTCTTTTCCTAATCTTGTTTCGTATAATCCGTTTAAGCCGCCCCAAAGTCTGTCAAACATCGGCTGCATAACAGCACTGCAACCAGCTTTTGCAATTCTATCGATCATTTCATCTGATGTTAATTCATTATGGATGATCTCATGACGCAAATCTTTTTTATCTTCATTTTGAGCTTTCTCATAGAGACTTAGAATCTGTGTAATGGCTGCATCTCCAATGCAATGAACAGCAATCTGCAGGTTGTTTGCATGAGCTTCTAAAATAAATTTCTGCCAGTCTTCTGTGGAACGATATAATACTCCAATATTGTCTGGAGCATCCGTATAAGGTTGCAGAAGAGCTGCGCTATGTGAACCGATAGATCCATCTGCCAATACACACCCGCCAACACGTTTTGCTCCTAGTTCTAAAGCAATTTTCACATCAGTAATTTGAGGATATAGTATAAATTCAACTGGAAAATCGTTGATATGATCTTGGATTAATTTGTAGTGTTTAGGATCGGAATACGCATCACCGATCATTGTGTGAACTGCTGTATGTCCATTTTTAACTGCCATCTCTGCTGCTTTATTGTAAGCTTTTAAAACACCTTCATCATTCATATTTCGATGAAACCAGTTAGATGCACTACCGTTCCAACGCTGATTTAAGTGGCCGTTGAAATCAACGGGCAAAGGTTTTTGCCAATCTATCATCTTAGCGGCAATAGTGTTAATTACACAGGAATGCCCATCTACCCGGCGCAATATAACTGGAGTATCAGGATATAATTTATCTAATTCAGAAGCAGTTGGAAATCGTTTTTCAGCAATATTGTTTTCATCAAAGTGGTAGGCAAAGATCTTACCACTGATCGGTGAAACTGCTTCCAACAGTTGAAAAACTTCATCCAGATTTTTTACGTAACCAAGATCTGCTCCCAAACTGTAAAGACCACCTTCAAAAGAATGTGTGTGAGTATCTACAAATCCAGGATAAACAAAGGCTCCGTTCAAGTTAATTTGTTCTATATCATCAAGTATGGGAATACTATTGTAGACATCTATAATCGTACCATTATTATCAATTAATACAGCGGAGAAAAACTCACCTTCCTGCCGCATTGAGTAAAATCTGGCATTATATAACAGTTTCATCAAAACTCACTTGGTAAGTTTAAAAAATCGATCCCTGTATTCTTTTGAGCTTGAGATATCATATCATTTGAAATTCTATTATGATCCTTTAAAAGATTTCCTAAATCCCCTTTGAATTGTTTATTTTCGATCCTAATTTTTCCATTAACAATAAGATGATCTACAGGGCTCATGCGCTGATTGAAAATCAGTGCTGCAACAGGATCTGACTTACTTCCAGCGTATTCAACACTGTCTATATCGAATAATGCTATATCAGCTTGTTTTCCTACTGAAAGTTCACCAATGTCATTTCGTCCCAGGGCTGCTGCTCCACCTCTGGTTGCCATCCACAAAACTTCTCTGGCGGAAAGCCAATGATGTTCTTCTCTTAGCCGTGAGATCAACATTGCCTGACGAATTTCTGCCAGCATATTCCCGGAATCATTAGAGGCAGAACCATCCACCGCTATACTGGCTGAAACACCTGCCTGCAGCATTTCCTTTATACGAGCAATTCCCGAACCCAAACGCATATTGGAAGAAGGGCAATGAGATATTCCCATTCCGCAATTTCCCATTCTGGAAATCTCATCATCAGAAAGATGAACTGCGTGAGCGACCCAGGCATTACCGACTATCCATCCAAGACTATCCAGATATGCAGCTGGACGATGCCCGAATTTTTCCAGGCAGAAGTTTTCTTCATCAATTGTTTCTGCCAGATGAGTGTGGATCATTAGATTATTGGCTCTTGCAAATTCAGCTGTTCGCTTCATCGATTCACCGGTCACACTAAAAGGAGAGCAGGGAGCTAGTGAAAGCCTGGTCATTGCTCCTGGTGAATCATCGTGGTATTTTCCTAACAATCGATTTGTATCGGCAACTATGATTTCTTCGGTCTGAACCACATCATCAGGAGGTAATCCTCCAGCTGACTTGCCTAAACTCATCGAACCGCGAGTTGGCTGAAATCTAATACCCATTTCTTTTGCAGCTTCTATCTCACGATCAATTAGTTCAGTTCCTGCTTTGTGGGGAAACAGATAAAGGTGATCGCTGGTTGTTGTTGTGCCGCTCAGCATTAATTCCAGAATTCCAGTTTTAGCACTTATGGAAATTGCTTCTTCAGTAAGTTCCCGCCAGACTTCATAATGATTCGTAAGCCAATTAAAAAGTGGTTGATCCTGCATCAGTGGGATATTCCTGGTTAAACTTTGATAAAGATGATGATGTGTATTTATGAAGCCAGGTAAAACGACCATATCTGAGGCATCTATAATCTTATCAAAATTCCCTGTAATTTCTTCAGGTCCTAGAGAAGTAATTATATCATTTTCGATTAGAAGATGTCCACCACTCAACTCTTTCTGTGCATCATTCATAGTTGCTATTCTAAGTGGATTGTGAATTAGAATTTTACTCATTTGCAACTCCTTTATCCTTCGAAACAATACTTTTCACCATTTTATAAAACAATGAAACCGGAAAACCCATAACATTAAAATAGCAGCCATTGATTTTTTTAATGAATTGACTTCCGTAACCCTGAATACCATAAGCTCCTGCCTTATCTAATGGTTCTCTGGTTTTTATATATTCTTCAATTTCCAATGCAGATAATGGAGAGAATTCCACCCTGGATTTTGCATAATCAGAAATAATTTGATTTTTATAGGCAATGGCAATCCCAGTATAAACATAATGAACAGAATTGGAAAGGCGGGAAAGAAAATCGGCAGCTTGATAGATATCAACCGGTTTTTCCAGAATTACGTTATCATGATACACAATAGTATCCGCACCCACCACAATATGATCATTTTCAAATTGTTTTTTAATTGCAAGGGCTTTATTTTTGGCGTGATATTTAACAAGTTTTATCGGATTATCATAGATCATATCTTCTTCAATGTGAGATGGCATTTGAATAGCAGTGAGCCCAACTAATTTAAATATTTCCATTCTACGCGGTGAAGCTGAAGCTAAAATTATTTCCTTATCTTTTAGAAGATTATGTATCATATATTACTATTCCTTTTATTATCATCAAACCACGAAAAATCTTAATTATCAGGATTAATTGTCAATAGTTAATTATTTGATAAGATGAAAGAATATTTTTTTTAATTATTCATATTAACGTTTATGAAAAGCTCCAAAATAAATCTAAAATGAAATAAATATTAAAGATTTAAAACAGGCTCATTAATCTTGACATTTTATTATCGCTATCGAATTTAACGTACATGGAATTGGTATGATTAAGGTAAATAATAATGAAATGCCTTGGGAAAAGGGATTAACAGTAGAAAAATTACTTAGAGAAAATAATTTTCTAATTCATCTCAGCATTGTTAAGATCAACAGTATTCTAATTAATAGAAGATCATTTGCTACACAAGTTATAAATGACAATGATAATCTAACAATAATTCATTTAGTGGCTGGAGGTTAGGAATAACACTCCGATCAATTATCAAGATGGAATTTAAGGAAATGAAGAACACAAAGAACAACTTGAAAGAATATAATAGAAGATATTTAAAGAGTATAGAAAATCTCTTAAGCATATGGCATTTTAATAGCGGTGAGCCAGACTTATTTTAATATTTCCATTCTACGTGGAGAAGCTGAAGCTATAATTATCCTTCTTACCTCTTAATAATTCATGGCATATTATTCTTTATCGAAGATCTTAGCTACAAGATTTGTTTGTGTTACATACTCTCTTATCAGCATAAGATCTGGATGAAAATCCAGTTCTCCCCAATCACCCGGGTTACACTTTGAAAAATGAACAGGGTAACCTTTATTAATGATCTCCTGAATTGCTTTGAGATAAAAGGAATTTTTATTTTCTGGATGACGAACCATTTCTTCTAATATATTTACATAGATCTGCGGTCCATGACCACTAAATTTAATTATGCCAACAGATTCTCCGTTAGCTTTAGCGGGATCGATCTGTTTGCTAACTTCTTTTACTAATCCGTCATGATGGATTATCTTCATATCGTCTTCATCATAATGTTCTTTTTCATCCATCACCATTGTTATGTTGTGCTTACTTTTCATTAAATTAATTATTACATCTGCAGTAAACATGTCGTCACCATTAATAGTAATAAATTCGTCCTGCATTAGATGTCTAGCCATCCAAACAGAAAGAAGATTATTAGATACATCATAAAAAGGATTATAAATTGTGCTAATATTGAAATCTTTCTTATATTTGTGAAGTTTTGCCTCGATCTGTTCCGCCCTGTAACCAACAATAATAGTTACATCAACAATCCCAGCTTCTTGTAAACTATGCAATTGTGCTTCCAACAATGTAAGCCCTTCACCAACTTCTAAAAGACTCTTGGGTGTATTTTTCGTGAGGGGGTATAATCTGGTTCCCTTGCCTGCTGAGATTAATATAGCTCTTATAATTTTTCCTTTATCAACTTTTTTATATAAACCAAAAAAAGGCAGTATAGATTAATGTCCATAAATTTGTTGCATACATTCCTAACTTGACAAGAATCCTTAATAAATTTCTTTCACTGCAACTAAAATGAAATTTTATATAGATCTTTTGGAAGGGGAAAATGGATAAAGCGGGAAAAGACACAAAAAGAGCTATTAAAGAATTCAACCGTAAAGTATTCAAAGAATATAAACAATCTTTAAAACATATGGTTTTTGATGAAACCCTTACACTATATATTCTCAGACCAATTGCTTTTATTTTCGTTAAATTATTTTATCCTACCAATATCACTCCTAATCAAGTTTCTATGATGTCCATAATTGTTGGTATGTTAAGTGGTTACTTTTTTTCACGAGGAGATGTAACCAGTTATATCATTGCCGGAATTCTCTATTTTTTTTGTTTAGTGCTGGACTGTGTGGATGGCATGATAGCAAGATTGAAAAAGAATGGAACACCAGTTGGAAGAATTGTGGATGGCTTTGCAGATTATGTTGTAGGTGTATCAGTTTACATAGGATTGGCAATAGGTTTTTCCAAAGGAATCGTTAGCATTGAATTCTGGCCGTATCATCCAACAATCCTATTGTTAATTGCTGCTGCCAGTCACATTTTCCATGCTATGATCGTAGATTATTATCGAGTAGAGTTCATGAGTCATGGATTGGGAAAAGTAACCTCTGTTTGGGATGAACGAAAAATATTTACAGAAGAAATGGATAGGATTAAACACATGCACGGTAAATGGCTGGATAAAATTTTAATCGCTGTTTATCTCGGTTATTCACATCTGCAGATATTCCGGTTGAATGAAAAAGAAAAATACAATAGAAGAGCATATTACAAATCGAACAAGTTTATGATATTGCTCTGGTTCTGGATCGGGCCAACAGCTCATGTGTTTGTTTTGATAATTGCTGCAATTCTATTTAGACCCATTATCTATTTTATATTCACAATTGGAGTCGCTAATATTTATATGATAATTCTGTGGATAATTCAGGTGAAAATCAACCAAAGATTGAGAAAAATTCCAGTCTAATTTCTATCTTGAGGGAACCTAGAATATCCCAGTCCAAAAATCCATTTTGGTAACACATTTCAAATATTCGGAATTAAATTTGTAGCTTACTTATTGCTTTTAATTCTATCTGTTTGCTAATTCGCTAATAAAATCAATTGCCCGTTGAGAAGATTTTCCATCATTATAGAAGAAACAATTATCAAGAAGCTCTTTATATTTTGCAGTTCGTTCTTCATCTGCAAAACTTTGTTTGATCAGATCATTGATATCATCATTCCCATCCCAAATAGTTGAATACTTCATTGCATTCATTTCATCTGGCATATCGTGGCGACCTTTGAACTTATTATTAATCAAAATCATTGGTTTATTCATTATGAGATATTCATAAATTACTGCTGAAATATCAGAAATCATTATGTCTGAAACCACAAAATCATGAAACGTATTATTGCGGATTTGATCTAAAGGATTTGAAAAGTAAATATGTTTGTAATTGTGAATTTTTGCCCAAAATTTAAGGATTGGAATTTGCTTGTAATCATGATAATGAGTTCGTACAATCAGGTTGTAATTTTTTGTAATCTCCTTTATAAATGTGTGAATATATTTATCTAAAGTCCCATCTCCGTAACGCCAAGTAGGTGCATATAAGACATTCTTGCGAGTTTTATCTTTGATTCTTAATCTGTCCATTTCACGATTTCTATCTATCTCCCCATTGATATATTCATCAAAACGAATGCCACCAATCTTGATTATTCTTTTAGGAGGAATTTCAATTCCCATATTTTTAATCCGATAGATATTTTTTTCACCTGAAGCGAAAATGTAATCATAACGCATTAATTTATTAGCTGCAAATTTAATTGGATTTTTCTGATTGGGCTTTGTCCCACCATATTTTTTGTCGCCAGTTCCATGTTCTAAAAATATTGTTTTTGCATTTGGATATTGTTTTTTGGAAATACTATTTGAACAAAAGATAATAACGCCAGAAAGATTCTGTCGTTCTACTTTTGACAATATTTTAATATTAGGATAATTTAACAAACCATTTTTTTTACCGAATTTATTCAGCTTTCGTAATGCCCATTTAAATTGCAATACACATTTTTGATTTCTAACTAAAAACGTTCCACCAAGTATTTTATAAATAGGAATTGCATAAGAAAATTGATAAATGTTATTTGCAAAATAGTATATTTTCATAAGTTAAGATCTCAAAGTTTTCAGAAGATTTTTAACAAATATTATTGGATTTATTACATTAGATTTGTAGGGTGTATAGAAACAATCTGAATACATTTTGTGATAATTCTTAGAAAATTGCTTTTCCAACAAAGTAGTTGCAATCAATTTGTTGATATTATCTTGTTCATTGAAAAGAACAGCATTTTTCATAATATTCAGATTATCAGGCATTTTAATATGTTTGCTATAGTTTGGATTGATAATAATTATCGGATTTTCAGTGATTAAATATTCATAAAGAACAGCAGATGTATCACTTAATAAAATATCGGATGCAATGAAATCTCGAAATGTATCATTTTTACGGAGGTTGGATGGATTAGAAAAATAGATGTTTTTAATATTATGAATTTGTGCCCAGAGCTTGAAACGGGGGATCAGTTTTGCTTCATGAAAATGAGGTCGAATAATTAGATTGTATTCTTTGGTGATCTCTTTTGCAAATCTATGAAAATACTTTCTTAATGTTCCATTCCCAAATCTCCATGTTGGGGCATAAAGTACCGTTTTATTATTTGTGTTTTTTATACCTATCTCTTTACATATTTTTGCTTTATCAGTTTTGCTATTTTCATATTCTGCAAATCTTAAGTTATAAATTTTTATGAACTTCTCTTTTAATGTGTCTAAATCTTCTTTATTTACTTTGTTCGAAAGATCTTCAATTTTAATCTGATTCTTGGGACTCATTAAAAAAATATAATCAAAATTAATGAGTTTTTCAAGTGGTTTGGAATTTGCATTTGAACCAATTCTCTTGTCACTTGCGCCATGTTCATGAAAAATAGTCCTACATTTCATTGGATTCCGATAAATCCAATCATTGGAAAATGACAGGATAACCCCTTCGATATCTTGCATCAGCCCATTTTTTCTTATAATAATAGCCGGAGTTTTCAGAAAAGTTTTTTCATTATAAGAAGCTAATCCTTGCAAATGTTTTTTAAATCGCCAATATTTGGAAATGCTGTTTACAATAAATGTTCCACCGAGTTTATTATAAAATGGAATAGCATATGATAATTGATAAATCTGATTTGAAAAGTAATATAATTTCATTTTTATCCAGCTTTATAATTTATTATTTAATGAACTCAATAATTGCTTTTGCCGCTCTCACTGAAGAAGACTTTTCCGTTAGATCCATATATTCCTTGATCCTTTCTTCCTGCAATTTCAAATAAGATGAGTTATTTTCTGCTTCGTTTATTTTATTTTCCAATTCTTCAATTTTCGTAACAACAGGACCATAATTCCAGAATCGATAATTTACATCGTTTTTCCAATTAACTCCGTGCGCATTTAAGAAAATGCAAGGTCGAGATTTAAATGCAATCCATTCATAAACCATACTGCTGACATCTCCCATATAAATATCTGCAATCTTCTGATAAGTTCCATTTACAGAATACTCACTTCCAAAATCAATGTGGATATTATTTGATTTGTAATGATCATAATCGATATTGTATTTGTATTTTGCGCGCCAATGTTTTATCTGAATGTGTGGTGCAAAGATTAAGTTGTACTGTTTAGATTTTGAAAAATGTTCCAAAATATCTTTTGCCCAAGCGTTATATGAACCTAAATTTGGTTTCCAATGTGGAGTGTACAGAACAATGGGTTTTTCATTATTAAATAGTTCTTTTTTTAATTTATCAATTACAACAGGATAGTCCAATTTAGGCCATCCGATAATGTGTGTTTTTTCCTTTCCGATAATATTTTCTTCTAGTAGGCGTTTCTGATGATACTTTCCAGGAAGAAGCATAAAATCGAAATCCTTAAATTTCGGATCGAAGCCATATTTTCTATCACCACATCCGTGATATTGATATATAAATTTTGGTTTAGTAATATTCTTTTTTTTACATGTTCTAGCTGTAGCATGAGAAGTTGCTACAATGGCTTCAGCATTAAGTAAATATTTTTTTGTGAATTTTATTGTACTATATGGAGAAGGATAACTTTTCATTTTAAAATTCAAATATTTAAATCGAAATGGCAACGGTAAAGAAATTATTTCGCAGGCACTATCAGGATAAAAACTTTTTATATTATTTAGAATCATGGTGTGTTTAGGATGACAAGAAAGCAGTTGGATTTTATATTCATCCTGAATTCGTGATAACTCCATCGCTACCATTGCACTATGATATAATTGATGAATTCCATGTACGTAAAGAAAAACAATTTTTTTTTTCATTTTAACCTCATTATTAAACTTCTCATTCCTAAATCCCTGCTTGGAAATATCTTATTAGAACAATCTAACATTATTCTTCCCATCACAGACTGCTGGGCTAATTGCCAGAATTTCATCAATTTTTAATTTCACTCTTTCAGCAGATTTTCCATCCAGACCAGTAAAGAAGTAATCTCGATATTCTTTTAATTTTTGTTTCATTTCATTAGTAGGATCCAAAGCTGATTCAACAGCCGGAAGAAGGTCATCCGGTTTAAACATATGTGGAAATGCACCTTTAAGCCAGTCTTTGGGATCTATTGAAACTGATTCCATTCCGTCTGAATGTTTCAATTTGGATTCAGGCAAAACATAAATAATACCGTGTTTTCCTAAAGCCAGAAATTCGTTGATCACACTGGAAGTATCACTAATCATTGTATCTGCTAAAAATAAATAAGGATAAATATCATAATCTTCTTTATTTATGAGAAAAACATCTTTGTGTTTTTTCGCTAATTTTTCATAAAAACGGTGCTGACTGTGAGACGCATATTTCCCACCCCAACTATAGGGATGTAATTTCACGATTAAATTATATTCTGGCAAAAGGTCTGTAATTTTGGACTGTACAAAACTGATGCAGCTGGGTTTGTAGGATGGTGCAAAAAGCACTGTCTTTTTGTTTGGATCGAGTCCGAGTTTTTTAATTAATTTAACATTATCGTAATATCCTTCCCAGAAAAAAGGATCAAGTTTAGGCAGTCCGGTCAGGTAGAAATCAGCAGTATTTTCCCAGCCCAGACTTTTGATATAATCAAACCAGCATTGGCCTTCCAGAAAGACGTGATAATGATAATTTTCCTGCTTCTTTATGTTGCGGATACGCAGAGTTTTAGTGCCGACTCCATGATCCAGATGAATCCTGACAACATCTCCATATCTTTCCGGTTTCTTCAGCACATCACCGCATATCACCAGATCAAAACCAGCAGTTTGGTCAGTTATTTTCAATCCTTGAGCTTTTAAACGCTCTTCAATTTCACTTCTTTGTTTAATCAGAAAAATTCCCAGAAATCTTTTATGATCTTTTCCTACATGAAAATATATATCGTAATTCGAATCTTTGGAAAGCTCCTTGTAAACCGGATATAGTGATGTAAAATAATACTCTTTTTTCAGATCAAAAAGTACTTTTATCATAATTATCTCAAATATCCTTTTTTATATTTCTCATGGTATAGGATCTGCATTTTACGAAATAAATTCAAAGGTTTTTTCACACTGGAAAGTTTGTCTTTATTTTCGATCAAATTCATGATCAATCTTTCCGAAATCTTTCCATCTAAATATGGATTGATCTCCTGGATATGTTTCTTTCTCTGCTCACCGTGGTTACCTGGATTTGCCAAACTCCAATCGATTGCATCTCGCAAAACTGCTGGATCAGCGATATCCATTCCTTTATCCGACCGACTCTGCGTTTTATAGGAAATCACAGGTTTATCCAGCAGCATGAATTCATAACAAACCGATGAAGTATCGGAAATGAGAATGTCAGCAGCATGAAGATATGGAGTAATATCATATTCTTCGATAAAAAGTGCGTTCGATCCTAACTTCCGCTTGAATTCCTGCACCAACTCCTTGTTCATTAGTTCATGAAATTTGATCAGCCAGAATTCATCGTCACGAATAATTTTCGGAATAATCTCCATCAATTCACTGGCAGATTCCATTTTGCGGCTGTGAGTTGGAGCAAAAAGAATGATCTTATTATTTAGAGGTATCTTATATTTGTCCGCAATTTCTGCTACAGGATAAGATAAAATGTGATCAACTTTCGGCCAGCCTGTTTCCAATATTTCAAAGTATTTATATTTCTTTTTCAAGTCGTTGAAACGCTGTGTAACAAAAGGTCCCGAAGTACAATAAACATCGAAGAAATGACGGATCTTGTAATGAGAAGGTTTTTCTACTCCAAGACCATGAAATAGCTGAACCTTGATCCCTGGAATGCGGAAATCCACGAAATTGCCCGGAACCAGAACAAAATCCGGATTAAAGGTTTTCGCCGTAATTACAGAAACATGGATTTCAGCAGCCAGCCAACTTTCAGGAAGAAAAGCCTGCACTTTACCTGAAACAAAAAAAGCATATTCATGATCTGTCTGTTCCAGATATTCTACAATTGGCTCAATAACAGGAATTGAGTATTTCTTAGAAATGTAAAACAGAAATCGCATTATTTAGGCATTATCCGCAAATTGTATTTCATATAAAGTCTGGTAACGCTCGCAACTTTCCAGAAGCTCTTGATGAGTTCCAACTCCAACAACTTTGCCCTGATCCAAAACAACAATTTTATCTGATGAAAGAATAGTGGAAAGTCTATGTGCAATTACAATTACAGTTCTATTTTTCGTTGCCTGTTCAATAGCCATTTGAACCTTTTGTTCCGATTCAGAATCTAATGCACTGGTAGCTTCATCAAAAATGAGAATTGGCGGATTTCCAACAATCGCACGAGCTATACAAAGCCTTTGTTTTTGCCCACCGGAAAGATTTGCACCTTTAGGAGAAAGCATTGAATTATATTTTTCCGGCATCGTATCAATAAACTCATCAGCATAAGCAATTTCAGCAGCCTTAACAACATCTGCTTCACTCAATTCCAATAAAGAGCCATAACGAATATTGTTGAAAATTGTTTCATTGAAAAGAATAGATTCTTGAGTAACAGTTCCAAACAATCTTCGCAGATCACGCAGATTGATCTTCTCGATTGGAATCCCGTCGATCATAATTTGTCCCGAATCGCGATCGTACATTCGAGAGAGAAGATTAACTAAGGTTGTTTTTCCCGAACCGCTGCCGCCTACTAAAGCTACTTGCTCACCTTTATTTATTTCGAAAGAAACATCTGATAGAACTTCATCGCCGCCTTCATAAGAAAAACAGACCTTTTGTAATTCAATTTTGTTTTCAAAATCGTTTTTTTCAATTTGATCTACACTTGTCATTATCTCAGATTTTCGATTCAATATTTCGTAGATCCTGTCTAAAGAAACCATTGCTTTTCTTATATCAGCATAAGCTTCTGTAATTTTCTTAATGGGATGCAGCATAGAAAATATCGCCAACAGAAAAGAGGTAAACGCTCCTAATGAAAAAGTAGCTGTATCTGAAAGTACAGATCTGCCACCGATCAAAAGAACAATTATTCCCATTATCGTGCCGTTGAATTCAGATAACGGAACATTCACAGCCCGATAGGTCACAGATTTTCTCCAGGACACGAAGTTTTTGTAATTGATGTTTTTGAATTTGCTCATCTCATGTTCTTCTCTGGAAAATGCTTTCACAATTCTCATACTGTTCAGGGTTTCTTCTACATTAGAAAATAACTCTGATGATTGTTTTTGAATTCGTTTAGCATATTTTTTTATCTTGTTTCCCAGATAATTAATAGCCAGACTGAAAACAGGTAATAAAATCAAACTAATAAAAAATAACCGAGAATTTAAAATTATGGCAAGCCAGGCATACATAGCCAGAAGAAGAATATTTCTAACCACTGCAAATATGGATTTTATGAAGAAATTGCTGACGATTCGAACATCAGCAACCATACGAACAAGTGAATCTCCAACCTTATTTTTTCCAAAGAAAGCCAAAGATTGATAGAGATATTTTCGGAACATCTCATCTCTAACCTCACGTACAGTAATTCCTCTTAAATTGGCAAACATAACTCTGTTAAAGAAAAAGAATAAATTCTTCAGTATTATAAGAGCTACAACTGCAAAACTGATAACCCAGAGCAATAAAATCGGCTCTGTTTTCACCAATACTGTTTTCAGTCCTTCCAGAAGATGTTTATAATTATCGTTTTCCAGTAATTTCCAGAATCCACCATGAGCAGCAGCATAAGCTTGAATATTTGTTGTTAATGCATTCCAAAAAGCTGGAAAGTTGGTAAGAACTACTTTCGAGGGATCTGTTTTGAAAACATAATCAAAAAGAGGAATTGCCATTGCCAGGCTCACGCTGCTGAAAGCGGCAAAACCAAACATGAAAAACAAGCCACCCAGCACGTATCCCCAGTGTCGCAGCATTATTTTATATAACTTTTTAAGATTTTTCATAATTACCTAAAATACAATTACTTATTCAATCATAAATAATTTTTTGTGTGAGTTTTATATGTCAACAATAAACTCATTTATATATTAATCTGTGTAGCTAAAACCTAATATAAAAAATACTTTACAAAGAATGCTTCAAAATTTCTGTTGCTCAGGAAAATAAAGTGAATAAATTAATAACATATGTAGTTTGATAAGTATTAAAAATCTGCATGGCTATTATCTGTTCACAATAAAAAAAAGGAGGAATGCATGGCATTATCATTAGAAGCCAAAAAGGCTATCATGGCAGAGTTTAAACTCCATGATTCAGACACTGGATCACCTGAAGTACAAGTTGCTTTATTGACAGCACGTATCAAAGAGATCACTGAACATTTGAAAATTCACAGAAAGGATTTTCACACACGTCGCGGTCTTCTCAAACTCATCGGTCAAAGAAGACGTTTACTCGATTATATCATGAAAAAAGATATTGATCGTTATCGTAAACTGATCAAGGCACTTGGTATCAGGAAATAATAAATTTGCTTTATTATGGGCACTCTTAGCTGATATGGAGTTTTGAAAAGGGGCTATGTCCCCTTTTCATTTTAATTTAAACCAACAAATCACAAACTATGAAGAGAATATCGAGCAATAAGCTAAACTCATCTGAAAAGGATTTTTCGTTTAGTTATGATCATTCAAGGCTGGTTTTAGCCTATTGCTTCTTGTTCTCTGATGTGCTAAATCGGGATTGGTTTCGTAAAATCGAAACTTCCCTGTTTTAAAAGGAGAAAATATGCACAATTTTGACATCAAAAAGAAGTCAATCGAAATCGCTGGTAAAACCCTAACAATGGAAACCGGCAAAATGGCAAAACAAGCCAACGGCGCTGTATTTATCACTTATGGTGAAACCAGCGTATTAGTTACAGCAACAGCATCAAAAGAAGCAAAGGAAGGAACAGATTTCTTTCCATTAACCGTAGATTATATTGAAAAAATGTATGCTTCCGGCAAAATTCCTGGTGGATTTTTTAAACGTGAAGCAAGACCCTCAACTCAAGCTACTCTAAATGCCCGTCTTATCGACAGACCGATTCGACCGCTCTTTCCAAAAGGTTTTAGGAACGCAGTTCATGTTGTTATCACTGTTCTTTCCTACGATGGAGAAAACGATCCTGGCATGTTGGGAATCCTGGGGGCATCTGCTGCTCTTTCTATTTCTGATATTCCTTTCCACGGTCCTTGCGCCGGTGTAAAAGTAGGTGTAGTGAATGAAGAGATCATCATCAATCCGACTGTTGAACAATTTAAAGAATCCATTCTTGATCTGGATGTTGCAGGTACAGAGTCTGCAGTTGTAATGATCGAAGCAGGAGCTAAAGAAGTTTCAGAAGAAATGATGATGAATTCTATCTATACCGGACATGAAGTGATCAAAGAACTCGTAGCGTTCCAACAGGAATTTGTAAATGAAGCCGGTAAAGAAAAAATGGAAGTTGAATTAAAAGTTACTCCAGAAGAAATCGTTAAGAATGTTGCTGATAATTTTGGAACAGCCATTGATAAAGCAGCTCATCTACATGGAAAATTAGAACGTTATGAAGCAATTGACGCTATCAAAAAAGAAGTGATGGAAAAGTATGCTGAAGAACTTGGCGAAGAATTTGCAGAGCAGGAAAAACATTATAAAGATGCTTTCGAAGAAGTTTTTGCCAGCTCTGTAAGAAATGCAATTTTAAAAGATAATCATCGTGCAGACGGTAGAGGAATGGATGATATTCGTCCTATTACCTGCGAACTTGATATTCTTCCCCGTGTTCATGGTTCTGCACTTTTTACCCGTGGTGAAACACAATCGTTAGGAACTGTAACTTTAGGTAACAGCCGAGATGAACAAATTATAGACGGTCTGGCAGAAGAATATAAAAAGCCTTATTATCTTCAGTATAACTTCCCTCCATTCAGTGTTGGCGAAGCAGGTTTCATGAGAGGTCCCGGACGTAGAGAATACGGTCATGGTGCTTTGGCAGAACGTGCCTTACTCCCAATGATCCCATCTAAAGATGAATTTCCATATACACTACGTGTTGTATCTGAAATTCTGGAATCAAACGGTTCTTCCTCAATGGCCACAGTTTGCAGTGGAACTTTGGCACTAATGGCAGCTGGCGTCCCTCTTAAAAAACCGGTAGCGGGAATTGCTAATGGTCTTATCATGGATGGTGACGACTTTGTTGTTCTTACCGATATTCAAGGTTTGGAAGATCATCTGGGTGACATGGATTTCAAAGTAACCGGAACACGTGACGGTATCACTGCTATGCAGATGGATATCAAAATCGAAGGGATCACCAAAGAGATAATGGGAATCGCCTTGGAAAAAGCGAAAACAGCTAGATTCTATATTTTGGATAAGATCATTGAAACAATTCCAGAACCACGTGCTGAACTTGCTGAAACTGCTCCAAAAATTGAATCTTTGAAAATCGATCCTGATAAAATTGGTGCTGTAATCGGTTCCGGCGGAAAGATGATCAAACATATCATTGAAGTTAGCGGTGCCGATGTGAACATTGACGACGATGGTACTGTTAGTATTTCTTCTGCCAATAAAGAATCTATAAATAAAGCTTTCGCAATTGTTAAAGATATAGTTTCCGATCCTGAAATGAATAAAATCTATGAAGGTGAAGTTACTCGTATCGAAGTTTACGGAGCTTTTGTAAAATTCATGAGCGGAACAAAAGAAGGCTTGGTTCATGTATCTCAATTACACAGCGGCCGTATTGCAAATGTGGAAGATATGCTGAAACTCGGTGACACTGTTAATGTGAAATTTATTGGTTTTGATCGAGGTAAAGTGAAACTTACCATGAAAGGCGTAGAAGGCAACCCAGAGCCAACAAAAGTTTCTGAATATGGAAAACGCGAAGATGGCGGAAAATCTGAAAGCCGTAGAGATAATAATCGTGGATACGATAGAAATCGTGGTCGAGACAACCGCAGCAGGGATAACCGAAATAGAGATAACAGAAATAGACATTAACTTCTAAGAGGTTTGAAATGGACTATAAAGTAAAAGATATAACTCTGGCTGATTATGGCCGGAAAGAAATCACAATAGCTGAAATTGAAATGCCTGGTTTAATGGCTTTGCGGAATAAATACCGCAAAGCCAAACCGCTTAAAGGTGCCCGAATTATGGGTAGTCTGCATATGACTATCCAAACAGCTGTTCTAATCGAAACTCTGGTGGAACTTGGTGCAGATGTGCGCTGGGCAAGCTGTAATATCTTCTCAACGCAAGATCATGCCGCAGCTGCAATCGCAAAAACCGGTGTACCTGTTTTTGCCTGGGAAGGTGAATCGATAGAAGAGTATTGGTGGTGCACACTTCAGGCTCTTTCCTTCCCAGATGGAAAAGGTCCGAATCTGATCGTAGATGATGGCGGAGATGCTACATTATTTGTTCATCAGGCTGTGGCATTTCAGGATGATGAATCTGTTGTTGAACAGAAAACTGACAATGAAGAATTGCAGGCAATTTTCAAAATGTTGAAAACCTGCCGAGATCGAGATTGGAAGAAAATTGCCGCCGACATTAAAGGAGTTTCAGAAGAAACAACAACCGGCGTTCATCGTTTATACCAGATGATGGAGCAGAATGAATTACTTTTCCCTGCTATCAATGTTAATGATTCAGTTACAAAATCGAAATTTGACAATCTCTATGGTTGTCGTGAATCTCTGGCGGATGGTATAAAACGAGCTACTGATGTAATGGTTGCAGGTAAAGTTATAGTTGTTTGCGGATATGGAGATGTGGGTAAGGGCTGTGCTCAATCCATGCGTGGTTTGGGTGCTCGTGTTATCATCACCGAGATCGATCCGATCTGTGCTTTACAGGCTGCAATGGAAGGTTTTGAAGTAACTGTTTTGGATGAAGTCCTGAAAGAAGCAGATATTTTTGTTACTGCTACCGGTAATTGTGATGTAATCACGGCAGATCATATGCAGCAGATGAAAAATCAGGCTATTGTTTGTAACATCGGACATTTTGATAATGAGATCCAAGTAAAACAACTGTATGAACTACCTGGAATTAGAAAAATGCAGATCAAACCGCAGGTTCATCAGATCTTCTTCCCAGAAGGAAATTCAATTATTCTTCTTTCGGAAGGACGACTTGTGAATCTGGGTAATGCAACCGGACATCCTTCGTTTGTTATGAGCAATTCCTTTTCAAATCAGGTTCTGGCGCAAATTGATCTGTGGCAGAATTCAAGAAAAATTGGAGTTTACTTCTTATCAAAAGAACTAGATGAAGAAGTAGCAAGACTGCACCTGGAAAAACTTGGCGTAAAATTAACAGAAATGACTGACAAACAAGCTGAATATCTTGGAATTGATAAAAACGGACCTTACAAATCGGAACATTATAGATATTAAATTAGAAAACATATAAAGGAAATTGTTAATGAAATTAATTAGAAAGATCAAAGACAAAACTGCAGTAGTTGGTGTAGTTGGCCTTGGATATGTAGGCCTTCCAATGGCAGTTACTGTAGCCCGCAAAGGTTACAAGGTAATTGGTGTTGATGTTAGTGAATATGCTGTAAATCATGTAAATGCCGGTGATAATTACATCGGTGATGTAGATGATGCTGAACTAAAAGAACTAGTTGAAGCTGGAATGTTGAAAGCTTCTTTTGATTATTCAGAAATGAAACAGGCCGATGTAATCATGATTGCTGTTCCCACTCCATTGGATAAGTATCAGCAGCCAGATTCATCATACGTGAAAGCTTCTGTAGATTCACTTGTAGATAATGTATCACCAGATACACTTGTAATTCTGGAAAGTACAACATATCCGGGAACTACTGCAGAAATCGTGGCTCCTGCCTTCACAGAAAAAGGTTTTAAAATTGGTAAAGATTTCTTTGTTGCTTTTTCACCTGAACGGGTTGATCCAGGAAACAAAGATTATAAAACAAATAATACTCCCAAAGTTGTTGGCGGTATGACGCCAAAATGTAACGAAATTTCTGAAGTTTTTTACAATCATATTTTAGATGCTCCTATTCATCTGGTCTCTTCTCCTGCAATTGCCGAAATGGAAAAGATCTACGAAAACACGTTCAGGAACATCAATATTGCTTTGGCCAATGAAATGACCATCCTATGCGAAAGAATGGGACTGGACGTATGGGAAGTTATCGAAGCTGCTAAGACCAAACCTTACGGTTTTATGGCTTTCTACCCGGGACCTGGTATTGGTGGCCACTGCATTCCGCTTGATCCTTTCTATCTTACCTGGAAAGCACGAGAATATGGTTATCATACCCGCCTTATCGAATTAGCTGGTGAGATAAACAACGCTATGCCGGAATTCGTTATCACAAAACTTAGTAAGCTTTTGAATAAAAAAGGGCTTGCTCTTTCAAAATCTAAAATCCTTCTTCTTGGTGCCGCATATAAAAAAGATATCGAAGATATGCGTGAATCTCCAATCCAGGATTTAATCGTATTATTGGAAAAAAATAATGCTGATTTTGATTATAACGATCCTCATGTTCCTACTTTCCATAATGAATTGAATGACAAGCATTATAAATCTGTTGGTTTAGATGAAATTGAAAAATATGATGCGATTCTCATTGTAACAGATCATACAGCATACGATTATAATGATATTCTGAAAAGAGCTAAATTGGTTCTTGATACACGTCATGCCTGTAATGGCCATGTCTCAGAAAAACTTGTGAGAATGTAATATTTATAATTTAAGGATGGGACACTTTTGTGACCCTGATTTGTTATGGCAACCAATAAACCAGTAGAAGTTGAAGAACTGTTTGGAGATCTGGAACCTGCTTCCGATGATAAGAAATGGTATGTAATTAGAACAAAACCACGTAGAGAAAAAAAACTGGCAGAGTATGCCGGAAAAGCTGAAATTAATTATTATCTGCCTCTAAGAGAAAGTGAAAGAATCTATGATCGTCGTAAAATAGTTTTCACGAAACCGCTTTTCCCGGGATATGTTTTTGTGAAGTGCAATTATGCACAAAAAAAACAACTCACGATCACCGGACACACAGCACATTTCATAAATGTAAGAAATGACCAAGAGCTTACAGACGAATTAAAGAACATACATTTTGGTTTACAAAAGGGCGCTGCTCTTAGTGAAACTGACTTCCTGAATAAAGGAATAAAGGTTAGAATTAAATCAGGATCATTTGAAGGCTTGACAGGATTTGTGAAAGATCAGAAAAATATCAGGGAAGTTATATTGCAGGTAAATCTGTTGCGGCAAGCTGTTTGCGTAGTAGTAAATCCTGAGAATGTCGAGATAGTTAGGCAATAGAAAATTTAAACCAGAGAGATCATTAGATGGAGAATATCTAAGTAATCGAAAAATTGAGAGAAAACCGTTTTATTAATTGAAATCAAGGAGTTACTATGCCCGATTTTGAAGAAATTAAAGTCCAAAGAGACAAGCTAAAAAATATCACACCCCGCAAATTTGTTACGATTGTTGTGATAATTGCTGTTGTGATATTCATTTTTACAGGATTGTACACAGTTAATCCTGAAGAAGTTGGTGTTATTCAAAGGTTTGGTAAATACACTTCTACAACTGAGCCAGGATTGCATTTTAAAATTCCGTTTGGTGTAGATAAACTTACCAAAGTTAAAGTAAAACATGTTTATAAAGAAGAGTTCGGTTTCAGAACCTTGCAGGCCGGAGTTCAATCGAAATATGCAACCCGCGGATACGATCATGAATCGATTATGCTTACTGGTGATTTGAATATTGGTGATGTTGAATGGATCGTTCAATACCGCATTAAAGATCCGGTGAAATATCTTTTCAGGATCAGGAATATTGTAGAAACTATACGAGATCTCTCCGAATCTGTTACAAGGCAGATTGTTGGAGATCGCAGCGGTGACGAAGTTATCGTTCTCAGCAGGAAAGATATTGCCGATCAGATCCAGATAGAACTGCAAAAGACTTTGGATGAGTATGAAGCTGGAATTGAGATTTACACGATCAATATGCAGAATGTAAATCCACCTGAACCTGTAAAGCCTGCTTTTAATGACGTGAACTCTGCCAAGCAGGAAAAGGAAAGAATCCTGAATGATGCCTGGCAAAATTATAACCAGATCATTCCAGAAGCAAAAGGTAAAGCCAAAAGAACTATCGAAGAAGCTGAAGGTTATGCAATAAATCGTGTGAATCGAGCTAACGGTGATGCCGAGAGATTTATTGCTATGTATAATCAATATAAAAATGCAAAATCTGTAACGAAAAAAAGATTGTATTTGGAAACGATGCAGAAAATCCTGCCAAAAGTTGAAAAAGTATATATCGTTGATGAAGAACTGCAAGGTTTACTTCCTCTTCTAAACCTGGATAAAGGAGGTAAATAATGAAACTCAATAAAAGAACACTCATTATAATAGTCGTCTTAATTATTGTTGCAGCTAATTCTTTCTACATTTTAGATGAAAAACACCAGTCTATAATTACAAGATTTGGAGAGCCTGTTGGTGGAGCAACTACCGAAGCGGGGCTTCATATTAAAATTCCGATACTTGATAAAGTTCATTTCTTCGAAAAACGAATTTTAGAATGGGATGGTGATCCAAAACAAATTCCAACTTCCGATAAAAGATATATCTGGCTCGATACTTTTTCACGCTGGCAGATCAATGATCCGCTAAAATTTTACCAAACTGTAAGAAATGAGACCTTTGCTCATGGTCGTTTAGATGATATTATTAGCGGTACAACACGAGATATTGTAAGTTCTAATACTCTTATTGAGATTGTGAGAAATTCAAATAGAGAAATGATGTTTACAGATGAATATAAAGATAGTTCCACTGGAATTGGTTCCACGGAAAGAGCTATTGAATCGGGACGAAGCAAAATTGCTGATCAGATCTTTAATACTTCTAAAGAACTATGTGCAGAATACGGTATTAAATTGATCGACGTTAAAATCAAAAGAATTAATTATGTACAGGAAGTTCGTCAGAAAGTTTATGAACGTATGATCTCTGAACGTCAGAAAATCGCTGCTAAATATCGTTCGGAAGGACAGGGAAACTCGGCTGAAATTCTAGGACAGATGAAGCGTGAACTGGATAGGATTGAATCTGAAGCTTATGAAACTGCACAGGAAATCATAGGTCGTGCTGATGCTGAAGCAATAA
>Ga0164318_10000904_pt1 | contig 24756 bp, 19 predicted proteins | sample GuaBasSedimGuay9_FD_113734 | JGI IMG/M metagenome (GOLD analysis project Ga0164318, IMG submission 113734) | Subseafloor sediment microbial communities from Guaymas Basin, Gulf of California, Mexico - Guay9, Core 4571-4, 0-3 cm | ecosystem: Environmental > Aquatic > Marine > Hydrothermal vents...
GTACGAGATTGTCCAGTTTGCAGTTACATCAAAGAAAATGCTATTAGTTGTATATAGTGTAGTTGACGTCCAGCTACCACCATAGGATTCATCATTCACTGCTGTTCCATTTACGTTCATTTTCACTTGGGATGGCGTAGGATCAGATACTGGCGGAAGTAAAGTTACATTCATCATCATGTCGTAGTCAAAAAAGCCTCCACTATATACATATTGATCATTATTAGTTGCATTATCCTTTTCGTAATACCATCTTAATGTACCACCACTCCTGAGCCTTATTCCAAAATAAAAAAGTTTGTTGTATGTTTTGCTAGCATTGAGATATGTGTTTACAGAAATTGTATACCATCCTGAGAACGGTAATGATGGAAATTCGGAGCCGCTTGTGATTGGTATACCTGGTTTATTTTCTGTAGTATCATTTGTTACTTCCCAGTCAAAACCTCCAGTAAGGTCGCTATCTGCAAAAATATAAATTGATATGTTCTTAAGTAACCCATAAGAATCATTATAAGGTAAAGTAAATGATCCATAAAAATAAGTAAATCCAATCTGATAATAATCTGATGTCTGTATATTTACCATAATTTCTTTAATAGGCAGTGCTTTGATATTTGAAAAGTTTAAGAATGTATATGTCGTGTTGTAGCTGTAGGTATTAACATAAAGATCATTTGTATCGTTAGACATCATACTTCCATTATTTATAGAGCATATTGTCAATTTTATTCGAGAGCCATTATTGCTACTAGACGATTGATTAAATGATATCAATAACTCGGGGTTGTAAATCTCCTCTTGTGCATGAGGACCTAATATTCCTCCATGACTGAACATAACTAACGTAAGTATTACGAAGAGTATAATGCAGTAGCGATAGCGCATGAAAATTACCTTACCTTCCGTTTGAAACAATTTTAATCATAACTAATAATAGAATAGCGTAAGTTTACTATTTTTAATTTATGCCTTATTTATGGAAGAAAGATAAGTATTTTTTTAAAATTTTCATAGATTGCTTATGCTAATCTATTATTGCTTTTGAACAAATAAAAAAAGAAGAAAGCATATGTTATTCAAAATTGCTTACTGATATTCAAGTATTGGGGAAATTAATTGCTGTTTCATTACATCTACAAATCCTTTATCTGTAATTGCATATGCTGGTATCGCTGCTAGTGGTATGAATATGAGGAACATAAATGGATGATATATTGTGGATCCTAAGCCTTGTGCGGCTTTTCTCAGAGCTTCAACTTTTTCAGCAACGGATTCTGGTGGCTCATCTGACATAAGTCCTGCTACAGGCAATGCCAATTCAGCAATTACTTTGCCATCCTTGACAGCGACTTGACCACCTTGTAATTCTGCAATTCTATTAACGGCAAATGCCATATCTGACAAGTTTGTACCCATGACTACTATGTTATGGTTATCATGAGCCATGGACGAGGCTATTGCTCCCTCTTTTAAGTTAAATCCGCGAATGAAAGCACTACTAATTTCGCCACTGATTCCATATCGTTCAACTACAGAAATTTGTGCTAGGTCTCTTGAGGGGTCTGGATAGACAACGCCATCTTTTATCTCAAATACATCTTCGTCATGCTCTACAATTGGTATGAACGGTGGTACTTTCATTACAATCATCTTTACTTTACCGTTCTGCTTTTCAACTCTGAACTTAAGATCATCAGGTTCTATTTTCTTTTTCAACTTTACAGTATTTAGTAGAACTGGATTATGCTCTGGAAGTGGAATTTCTTTAATCATTTTTCCATCTTTAGCAATCACTTCGCCATTAGCGATTACTGTAGCCACCTCAAATTTTTTCAAATCCTTAACGATTAAAAGATCAGCAAAGCGACCTGGCGAAACCGAACCTACTTCATGGTCCACACGATAGTTTTCAGCTGTATTTATTGTAACCATTTGAAGTGCTGTAATTGGATCTAATCCTTCTTCAATAGCCCTTCTGATTAAGTGGTCCAAATGTCCATCTTTTATAAGATCTGGTGCATCAACATCGTCTGTTATCATTATTCCGTACCTTGGGTCTACTTTATGTTCTGTAAACACTTTTATCGTTTCTTTTAGGTTTTTTGCGACAGATCCCTCACGCATCATTAATCGTAGACCATTTCTTATCCTCTGATATGCCTCTTCAGTTGTAAATGATTCATGGTCCGATCTAATTCCAACTGATGCATAAGCAGATAGTTGTGCATCCTTTAATGTTGGAGCATGCCCTTCCAAAGTAACTTTTGCCCTTTTACCATGTTCTATGGCTGATAAGTAATCTGGATCTCCAAAAAGTACATTCATTGCGACAATTTCACTAATACTAACGGCGTTTGGCAATGAAAGCAAGTCTTTAACGTCTTCGGGAGTCAGCTTTCCCCCTGTTGTTTCAAGACCAGGATGGAATGGAATTCTTACAGGAACCAAAAAGTAGAGCTTCAAAGGTGTTTTGTTAGCTTCATCTATCATTGCTTTAATTCCATCTGCGCCTGTAGCAATCCCCACCTCGTGGAAATCACACATAACTGCGGTGGTGCCATGTGGCATAACTGCTTGTGCAAAACGAGCATATGTCATTAAACTTGTTTCAACATGAACATGTCCATCTATAAGACCTGGAGTTATATACATCCCCTGTGCGTCTATAACTTTTGTATTTTCTCCAATAGTATATTCCACATCACCTACTGCTGCTATTTTATTGCCAGTAACAGCCACACCACCAGAATATACTTCTCGTGTTATTACATTCACAATCTGTCCATTTTTAATCACTAGATCAGCGGGTTGCTTGCCTAATGCTACTAAAATAAGTTTTTGAATATCCATTCATTACACCTCAAAAGTTTATATTTTTTTTAAATATCTATATACGACTAACTTTATTTAAAGCTTAATATAACATTAATATAACATTAGCAAAGTATTATCTAAATGTTCGTAGAATATCTATATAGATAACTTACTGGTTGTGTTGCTGGTAATAATCGTTGTGATTGGTGAGAAAAAATGAAGGAAGATGTATCGATCTTAATTAAAAATTCAATAGTTATTACCATGAATAGAGTTAACGAAATAATCTATAACGGCGCAGTAGCTATTGATAAAGATAAGATTGTAGGTGTAGGGAAGTCTGAGGAGCTAGAATCAAAATTTTCAGCTGAGAAAGTAATTGATGCAGAGCATATGATTCTTTTGCCTGGTTTTATTGACTTACACACACATAATGCACAGACTTTACTGAGAGGAATTATAACCGATTATGAAATTAGTATACCTCCCGTGTGGCTTAGATTTCTAATACCATATGAGGCAAACCTTACACCTGAAGACATGGAACTTGTATCTACATTAACTCAGTTGAATATGATTGAACATGGAGTTACCACGTTTTTAGAGGCTGGAGGTCCTCATGCCGATTCTATACCAAAGGCTATGGAAAAAACTGGCGTTCGTGGTGTTATTACAAGGTCTACTGTTGACATGGGTGAGACACCGGATGAGATGAAAGCAGCAACAGAAAATGAGATTAAAGAAAGTATAAGGCTTGTGGAAACTTGGAATGGAAAGTTAAATGGTAGACTAAGAGCCTGGTTTTCTCTTAGGCAGCTGGTCCTTTGCTCACAAGAATTATTTTATAAATTTAAAGAACTCGCACAGAAGTATAATGTAGGCATTACAATTCATGTTTCAGAGGCTCATATGGAAATCGAATACTCTCTTGAACATTTCAAGAAGAGACCAATTGAACACTTATTTGATATAGGTTTTCTTGATAAGAATGTTGTGTTGGCGCATAGTGCATTCTTAACAGCTAAAGAAGTTCATTTGATTGGACAATCTAAAGCAAGTGTAGCATACTGTCCCTCCATAGACCATATGCTAATGTCTCCTCCGAGAATACCTGAAATGCTATCTGCTGGCGTAAATGTAGGTATTGGTTCTGATAGTGGTTGGAAAACTGGGATTGATATACTTGGTGAGATTCATCTTGCATCGATAATTCAAAAACAATATTATGGATTCCCGTATCATGATAGAGTTGCAGTGGATGCAAGTGACCTTTTGAAAATGGCTACAATAAATGGTGCAAAGGCTTTACTTTTGGACAATGAAATTGGTTCTATAGAAGTTGGCAAAAAAGCAGATGTAATACTAATTGACACAAATAAGCCACATTTCACGCCAATTAATGATGTAATCACAACCTTGGTATATTGTGGTTGTGGAAACGATGTTGCCACGGTGATAGTAGATGGGAATATCCTGATGGAGAATTATAAATTTAAGATTCCTGATGTTGACGAATTACTTCAAAGAGCAAGAGAGCGAACGAAAGAATTAATGCAACTTCTAAAGTCCAAGGAAAAATAAAACACGTATTCTGTCAGCAAAACTAACAAACTATGCTTTGAGTAAACCAAAAATTAAATAAATGGACATAATATTTCTAAATATGTTCACAAGGATGCAACAACAAGTACTTTGAAAGTTGTTGCTATGGTTCGGTGATAACCTTGGATACAAAAGACCTTGTAGACAAGTTCGCAAGACATTTTAAAAAAGAGATGCGCCATTTGCTTCGTTCAAAAACGATGAAGATAAATGTTTTAGCGATGATATTGGGGCTTTTTAGTGGACTTATTGTCGTTGCATTTTATAGGGTTCTTGACATCTTGTCTTTGCTTTTCAATCTTATACCTACAATTATGGAAGCGCACTTTGGTACGGTTGGAGAACGAATTGGAATAATTTTAATGGTAACATCTGGTGGCTTTATAGTAGGTGCAATTCTTTCACATTTTGAGAAAAAACATCCAGAACATGGCATAACACGGTTAATTGAAGCAATTGCGATTAAAGGAGGACGGGTTTCTTTTATTGCGCCAATTTTAACTTTCATTACTGCACCTATTACTCTTGCATCTGGCGGTAGTGCTGGTCCAGAAGGACCATTTGCATCAATTGGTGGCTCTATAGGCTCAATTTTCGGTCAAATCTTTAAGCTAAGAGACGATGACATTGCACTACTAATTGTATGCGGTACATCTGCAAGTATTGCTGCTGCGTTTAATGCACCAATTGGTGGTTTCCTTTTTGGGATTGAGTTTATGTTGCCGGAAATAGCATTTTCAGCAATAGTTCCAATAGTATTGGCATCTGTTATCGCAGTTGCTATCTCAAATTATTTTATTGGCTATGAAGTAGAGCTTACAGGAGCGTCCTTTGTGTATAATGCGACGGAAGTCCCCTTATATCTTGTTATGGGTTTGATTTTCGGATTTATCAGCGTGTTTTGGGTCAAATTTTACTATAAATTTGAGGATTTCTTTGCATCTTTAAAATATCCTCTATGGGTTAAGACAACTATAGGTGGTTTAGCTACTGGTATTATTGCTGCATTCTATCCTCAAGTTATGGGAAAAGGATTCAATATAGCAAGACTTACATTTCTTAATCAACTCACCTTGGATCTCCTTGTCGTGATTGTTGTTCTGAAGATGATAGCAACTGCACTCACTCTTGGATCTGGAGAGCGTGGTGGTCTTCTGGCGCCCTCACTTGCAATCGGTGCTCTTCTGGGTGGTATATTTGGTTTGTCAATGAAAATGTTATTTCCAGGGATGGTTGTGAACCCGGGTGCATTTGCATTTGTCGGAATGGGTGCATTTTTTGCAGGCGCATCAAAAGCACCGCTTGCTAACTCTATGCTTACTATTGAATTAACACACGACTATCTTTTCATAGTCCCAGTTCTTGCCGCTACTGCTACTAGTTATCTAGTTAGTGCTGCTTTGACGCCTGAAGGAATTTATACCCGTAACTTACTGAAAAGAGGTATAATAGTGCTAAGAGGACAACGTAGAGACGTATTAGAACAGATATTCGTAGTTGACATAATGAATCTAGATGTAGTAACGATACCTCAAGAAATGAGGCTAATTCAAGTAATTGAATTAATGGAAAGAACGCATATTGATGGATTTCCTGTAGTTGATTCCAATAACAATCTTGTTGGCATAATCTGTGATGATGATATTATTCATGCAGTGGTTGAAAACAAAATTAGCAGTAAAGTATCTGATGTCATGAAAAAGAATGTTATTGTAGCATTTCCGTTCGAAACAGCGTTAGAGGCACTTACAAAAATAGAGAAGAACGGAATTGGGCGCCTGCCAGTTGTAGATCCGAAAAATCCAAAGAAGATTATTGGAATATTAACGCGTCTTGATATAATCAATGCGTATAAAGTCAGAAGTATAGTTCGTAGGACTATTGAGCGCGAATTAAAATAAGCCACAGATGGAGCTTACTATAATTACTATAATTTCTTTTTTATTAGCTTCTTAATCCATAAGTCTAGTTCCATATCCTCTTCAAATATAGGCTTAAAATTTCTTAGAAGAATTTCAATTGTTTCCATGACATCTTCTTTTCTTAATTTTCTTTTTGGCTTTTCTAACTCTTTAAGAGCATGTCGTGCAAAGCTTTTTGCAAGGCCATATAAACCCTCTTTTAATGCTCTGTTACTTTCTATTTCCGTATCTATAAGGAATTTGTCATCGATTTGCTTGATAATTTTCATATCTATGAGCTGTGTTAAGCACTCTAAAGTTCGTTGTAAGTCAAAGTCTAATGCTTTTTTTATTTCATCAATGGTTTTAGGTCCAAAAACAGAGAGAAACATTAAAACAGCTAATGAGTCACACTCTGGGAATGGGTAGGTTCTGTTAATGAACATATATCATCAACACATCATTAATCTAAATTAAGCATTTATAGTTTATCATTTACCTCTTAACTTCACTTAAGTAAATTTGTAAGTGCATCTTTTAACCTATCCATACCCACTTCTAGTTCTTCGTATGTCTGGCTTCCAAAGGTAATTCTAAGGTGATATTCCCCATATCTACCAAAAGCACTCCCAGGGAGAACCAATAGTTTATACTCTTTTAAAATCTTAAATGCTAAATCCCTTGAAGGAATGTTTCCAGAGTACCTTGGGAATATATAGAATGCTCCTTTAGGTTTCACATATGTTATGTTTGGAATTTCATCTAGTCTGCTTATTACATAATCTCTATTTCTTTTTAGCATTTTATTATAATAATCTAAGAATGTAAGTTCTCCCCGAAGCGCAAATAGTGCAGCTAATTGTGAAATAACAGGTGCACAAATAACAACAGCATCTTGAACTTTTATGATTTCTTTCATAATATTTTCTGGTGCAGCTATATACCCTACTCGCCAGCCTGCTAATGCAAAAGCCTTAGAAAAACTTCCTATTGTTATAGTTTTATCCCATGCTTCAGGAATTGATGCTATGCTGAAGTGAGGTATATCGTCATAAACAAGAAAATCATAAGTTTCGTCTGTTATTATGTATAAATCGCGCTTAATTGCAAAATCTGCTATTTCGCGAAGATGCCTCTCTGGCCATACAATGCCAGTAGGATTATTTGGGCTAACTACAACAATTGCTTTTGTTTTGTCATCGATACTTTTTTCTAATTTGTCAAAATCTAAGAAGTAATTATTTTCCTCATTCATTGGGAATTCAATGGGGATGCTTCCGATAAGCTTTACAGTGAACTCATGGTCAAAGTAATATGGTGATGGAAGTATTATCTTATCGCCTGGGTCTGCTACAACCATTGTTGCTCCTAAAAAAGCACTACTTGCACCAATCGTTATCGTAATCTCTTTCTCTGGGTCATACTCTATCCTATTGTACCGTCTTAGTTTTTCTGCAAGTTCGGCCCTCAACTCAAAAAATCCTTGGTCTGGTGAATATTTTGTTAGAGCAGGATTTTTTAATTGCTCTGATATTTTGTTAAGAACATGTTCTGGTGTTTCAAGACCAGAAATCCCTTGACCAAAGCTAAGAATATCCTCGCCCTCTTTTTCTAATTTAAAAGCAAGATTAACAAGCTCTACAATTGGTGGTGAAGATACATTTTTCACTCGATTCGAAACACTCAATATAGACGCCCCACTCTGCTAGATAACGCGATGTGATATTAGAGAATGAGGATATAGTTAAATTTTACTTTAAAAAAGACTATCCACTATATTTTTGAAATGCAAGTATTAAGAGCCATAAACTATAAAATAAAAAGAGTTATGATGTTTTTAATTCGGCTTCTCGCCTGCTGTACCAGACCGCTATTGATAGGATTATAAGGCTTACTACCACGACAAGTATTGATACTGTCAAGTCATTCTTGTAGAGGAGTATTGTGGGCGCAACTAGTAGTGTTATTAAGTTTATAACCTTGAGCATAGGGTTCAGTGCGGGACCTGCTGTATCTTTTAATGGGTCACCAACTGTATCTCCAATTACACTGGCTTTGTGCGGCTCAGAACCTTTTCCGCCATATGCTCCATCTTCTATATACTTTTTGGCGTTGTCCCATGCACCGCCAGCTATAGCCATAAATACAGCTAACAGTTGTCCACTAACTATAGCTCCCGCAAGAAAGCCCCCAAGTGCATATTCTTTAAGTGCAAACCCTACTATTATTGGTGTTAAGATCGCTATGGTACCAAGGGTTAGAAGTTCTTTTTGAGCTGCAAACGTACTGATTTCAACAGGTCGTGCATAATCTGGCTCCATTTTACCTTCGAGAATCTCTGGATGTTCTCTAAATTGCCGTCTTACTTCGTTAATCATTTGGAATGCACCACGACCCACGGCTCTTATTGCAATTGCACTGAAAAGGAATGGAATACCTCCACCTATAAGAACTCCAACGAAAACTATTGGGTCTTGCAAGGGTAAAGCTGCAAGGTGTGTAACTTCGAAGTACGAGTTGAAGAGTGATATTGCTGCTAACACAGCAGAACCAATTGCTATACCTTTTGTTACTGCTTTTGTTGTGTTACCAACGGAGTCTAAATCTGCAAGTATTTTACGAGCCTCTGGCTCAAGATCAGCCATCTCTCCGATTCCGCCAGCATTATCTGCTATAGGTCCAAAAGAGTCCATTGCAACGTTGTTCCCTGTAAGCGTAAGGAATCCAATACCCGCTAATGCTATACCATATGCAACCATAGCATAGCTTGCACCAAATATAGCACCCGCTGCAACAATAGTCCCAGCAATTAGTAAGACGGCAACTACAGTAGCTTCGTATCCTACTGCTAAACCTGAAAGTAATGTTGTAGCGGCGCCTGTAAGTGACGACTTTGCAATTTCTTTTACTGGGCCGTATTTAGCCGATGTGAAGTACTCTGTCTGGTAGTTTATTAATACAGCTAATATTATGCCACTCAATGTTGCGAAGAAGGGTGCTAGTTCTCCCATATAGAAGTATGAGAGTAAGAAGAAGCTAACTATTGATATAGATGCCGATAGGTTATAACCTCGTTTTATAGCTTTCATTGCATCATGGGTTCCACCGCTAACGCTAACAGCATAGGTTCCAACTATGGAGCTTAAAACACCTATTGCTCTGACAACTAGTGGAAATATGACTCCTTTTACGCTCCCTGGATATGCTATAAGACCTAATATCATAGCAGCAACTATAGAAACTTCATAAGACTCGAAAATGTCAGCAGCCATTCCTGCACAATCGCCGACATTATCGCCTACTAAATCTGCAATTACTGCTGGGTTTCTCGGGTCATCTTCTGGAATTCCAGCTTCAACTTTACCAACCATGTCAGCTCCTACGTCGGCAGCTTTTGTATATATACCACCACCGACTCGCATGAAGAGTGCAATTAATGATCCCCCAAAACCAAAGCCTAAAAGGACTTCAAAAGCTTTTTCTGGACCATAAATTATGAATATTATTGTACCTCCCAAGAGCCCAAGACCATCTGTAAGCATGCCAGTAATTGTTCCTGTTCGATATGCTATTTTCAACGCCTCATCAAAACTTCTTCTTGCAGCGCTAGCAACTCTAACGTTACCTTTAACTGCCATTGTCATTCCAATATACCCTACTGAAGCCGAAAAGGTTGAGCCCATAAGAAATGCTAATGCACGTCCAATTGCAATACTTGGATCTGCTGCTATGGCTGTATAATATAACGCAATAGCAAGAAATGCGACTGGTATTAAAATACTTTTAATTTGCCTTTTTAGATATGCTTGTGCCCCTTCAAAGATGGCTCTGTTAATCTTGCGCATCTTTTCGGTTCCTTCGTCGTACTTCTTTATTTGCATTATAAGAAGAAGTGCGTATAGTAATCCTAAGATAGCAGTTGTCAAGACTCCATAGACTGCAGTAGTCTCGAAATCCATTTTTTCCACCCTTAATGGTTAGTAACTAGAAAATAAAGTAGTACACATAAGTTTTTCACTAAAAAAACACCACATATAAGTTTTTCTATATAACATAAAGATTCTTATTGAGAATAACTTATTGGCATTTGCGAGTATAAAATTATTGAGAATATTTACATTATTACTTGTTATTCATAATTTGATTTAACTTGATGGTAACATGCATACCTTTTTGTAAATTTGGCTTTTTTTCCAATGAATCGTAAACTATTTTAAGGCTGAAATTCTCTCGTTTAAGATGTATAGATGCTGAAATGCCTTTAATTTTGTAATTTGTCCTCTTACCATTTTCTTCTATAGATAGTTTTGAAACTATTAATTTAGTCTTGAAGATTGCATAATAATTGTTTATTTTTCGTATGGTACCAACAGGAAGATTACCGATTACTATATGATCTCCAGCAGATGCATTTTCCGATGAAATTCCTATTATGCATCCATGTGGATAGTATGGAACACCAGCATCCAGTATGCCTTCTCTTCTGACCTCTCCATTAGTTGCTATTTCACTTTTAAATCCAAATAGTATTCCATTTTTACAGATATACTCATTATCAAGAGCAATCAGAAAATACTCATCACGAATGTATTTTACCGTTCCATCAATTACAATAGTATCTTGATGATCTATATTGATTTTTTTATTATTATGTGTCTTGAATTGGTTATTTGTAATTAAATTAAGTTTTAAGCCACCTTGGGCAACGTCAAGCCTAGAATTCGTTTTTCTTACTTCTATATGTATATGTGGGTCTGTCCATCTGCAGAAAAAACCACTTCTGATAAGCATACCAATTTCATCACCGATGTCTACTGTGTCACCTACTTTTACAGACGGCTGCACATGCAAGATTCGAAAAACATGACCCTTATTTTCATTGAGTATTCCTAATACATAATCGTTATTTGATGGAGAAAAATATCGTTTCGGCGTCCTTACTGGCTTTAGGAAAATAACTTTTCCTCTCACTGGGCTGAATGCTATAGGGTTGGCAAAGTCTCTGTATCCTAAATATATATCTGCAGCATTACCTTCACCGTGCATTCTATAGGGACTGTTGCCAAGTGAGAAAAAGCCATTTTCTGGTACATAGATAATTGCATTCCCATGACCTAATACTCCATGCCATTTCATATTGCCTTCACTTTACATAGCTTTTCTTATATCACATCGTATATACTACAAAAATGTTCAGTTTCTTACTTGTTATAGTTTTAACTGTTACAAGAAGTAAAAAATAAAACTAGAACGTCCAATGTCTAATTTTTCCCAGCTCCTCTCCGTCTTGATTAACCTTAATAGAACCAAATAGTATTCCCTTAATGACTTCTTGTGGTATATGTGTGAATATTTTTACCTTTTTGTTCGTAAAGTCTATCTTGTGTAAAATGCCAATTCCTAAGAGATTCCAATCATCATCAACTAAGCCTACAAGTATATTGTGGAATGCTGATTCTGGGAATATCTTTATTTCTCGGTTTTCAAGGACTTCTTGTAATCGCCTGATTTTCTGATCTAATCCTACTATTGACTTTTTTGTCACAATTAATGCAAAATCAGGTCCCAATTCCATATAGCTAATTCCTGATATTTTTGCTTCTTCTGCAACTATTTGAGCAATCTCTGTATTTGTAACATCTTCTCCATTTCCTAAATATGCATATCCAAAGAATATCGAATTCATATCAATATCTTTTATTTCTGCATTAACTAGATATCTGCGATAGTGCCTTGTTCTGAAGTCTCTTCTTACTTCTCGTGACCTCCGGGTAACTCTCTGCGGGGCTTTTATTTTAATTATCTTCTTTACTATACTTCCAAGCACTTTTTCTAAAAAATCAAGTTCATGTGAATTCTTTTCGATTAAAACAAGTATATCTGGATTTATCGTTAATGTTTTTATTGTTTTTAACTCTCGACCAAAACTAGTGTGTACCCAGCCTGTGGTATCTATCAAGATTGCACATGTGTCTTGCATTTTTGCATATTCTAATACTTTGAGCAATCCTGTAATATGCCTGTGAAAGAGGCCAACTGGAGATGTCGTTCCAACAAAGAAACATCTTTCTGGTTTTAGATTTGTTAAGCTGAAAACAGTATGTGTCGCTGTTGAATAACCTATTGTAGTTGGAGGGCCAACATCGCTTTGACCTATATCTGCGTCTATTATTCCAACTTTTAATCCTTGCTTAACAAGCTTGTTTAGTATGTATGTTATAAGAGTGGTTTTTCCGGTGTCCACGTCACCTATAAACAATACAACTGGTGCACGGTTCAACTCTTTTTGTTTTGCTTTTATCGCTTCAACAAGATTATCCCAGTATGGCGGAATAGTCGTACCTTCAAATTCTTGTAGTAGCCCCTTATCACCTATTTTTGCGTCTATTTTTAGTGCATTTTCACTATAGATTGCGATGGCTTTACCTTCTGGAACTATTATCCTCTGGCCTTTTTCAAAATCAGCACCAAATATTGTGCCATGGCCTTCGAGGAGTTCAACACTGGCAGGCCCTTCAACATAAAGTGTAGTGTTTGGTTTAGTCTCCACTAGCATTTTTCTTTCCTCATGTACTACATTATTGCACTGCAGAAAGTTCTGTGTCAAGTTTGTTTTTCGCGTATATAAATTTCTGCAAATCGAGATACATTTTCGCATTCTCTGGTATTAAAATTTCACTCCACTCAAAGAGGAACTGATCTATTAACTGCCTATATTCTTTGGGACTCATCTTCTTAAGTTTATGTTTTAGAATTTCATCTTTACCTGCAATAGGCATGGAAACTATATGCGAGAAGGGAACCATATTCAGAATAGATGCAAGCATACCGCTGCTTTCAGGGATGTAAATATTATGCCAAAGCTCTTTTTCTGTTATTTTTGCTGCCGTACTGGATAATATTTCCTTTCCAATTGATAGTACTTTGCCAAAGATTCCTTTTTCTTGTGTCTCTGGTTCTGGTTTTCTAGCTGAAGTCTTGACAGGTGGTATTACAAAGATGAGTGGTATTTTATTATCTTGTGCACCGAATACATGGTAATTATGGATTAAAAAATCATCCATTTTGTAATCATAAGCAGGCTCTGTAGCTGACACAAATACGCAGAATGTTCTAACTACACCGCCATCTTTACCGAATTTTTCTTGAGCAAAAGCATCCATTCTATTTACCATTTGAGCTACTTCTGAAACTGTAAATGGTTGCATATCCATCTTACGATTTGTCATCACAAATACAACTAGTGCCTCTTTGATTTTTTTCTTCTTTTCGACCTTTAAAGCATAACCCATTATATCCACTGTACCATCTCTAAATAGCTTATCTCGAAACACCCTGAACTCATTGTACCCAAGTTGAAAAGAGCTATGAAGTTTTCGTCTTATTTTCACTTCCACAATATCCAGATATGTTTTATAGGTGTCATTCCACAAAACTCTATCTTCATCATCAACTGGCGGTAGACCTAAGTAGAAATCCTCGATAACTTTTCCTTCATACTCTAAGTCATCTTCTATCACATTTTCAATTATTTTTTTCCATGTCCCCTCTAATCGTTTTTTCTTTTGATAATTAAGTAACTTAGAAAAAGCGAATTTCCCAGCAGCAAGGGCTATTCCCATACTTCCCGTTGCTAAAACGCCAACTGCTGTTAAGACTTTCGTACTAACGTCTATTACTGTTGTAGCAACTTTGATACCTTTTAGATCAACTAAAATGAAAATTTTGATTCTATTGAAGTCTGGGCTGATTTCATGAACACCAGAAATAATAACAATATCTCCAGCCTTCATAATTGCTATTGTGAATTTTCTGTCATCAATATCCTCCGCATCGGGAACTATTGCCCAGTCTTCTTTGTGGATTCTTTTTCTTAGAACTTTTATGAAGTCCTTTAGTTTAAAATTTGGATTTTCAATTGTTATTTCAGCCAAATTGATTCATCCTCGTTTTTGCCCTCTTTAAGAACATAATATATTCTCAGAAATAAAAAAGTATTCATATTTCGTATCCTTTGCGGATTTTTTCAAGGTTATCATAAAACTTCTTTATCAAAGGCGTCTTAATTTTACTTTTTACAGAATCCCAAAATTCATTTAGTAATTCTGGAGAAGTCCCCTCTTGTTCATATTCTAGTGCTTGAAAAATCATCTCGAGCTTATCAATTTCTCGAACAACTCTTCCCTCTTCAGAACTTTCGTCTCTGAACTCAGTCCAAATTCTTATATACTCCTCTCTAATGTTTTCTGGTAACAAGCTAATAATATCGTTCATTATTTTATTTTCACGATTTCTAAATTGCTCAGTACCAATAAGGTTTATATCTTGTGGTGTTTTATCTCCTATTATGCTTTCAGCCAAATCATGTAAGAGAGCCATTTTCATCATCTTTTCTGAATCTAAATTTAGTATATCACCTATAATTGCGCTCATTAAAGCAACGCGATAAGTGTGCTCAGCAACACTTTCTGGGTTCTTTACACCGCGTCTCACCCATCCCGTTCTTGCAATTTGTTTAAGCTTTCCTGCCAGTTTAAAGAAATCAATAATTTTCTTCATATTCTTAAAGCCATCATTATTATTTTCATTTCTCATAATGTGAGCCCCACATATGGATGATAAAACTTCAGAACCAACCTAAGGCATATTATATTTAAAGTTCACGTAAACTTTTATTATGATTAGAATCTAAGAATTCGAAGAACAGCGAGTAAAACAATGAGAGGAATCAATGATGTCTCAGTTATTCAAACGTTTTGTTAAAGAGAAAGTACTTCCTTTGATGAAGCAACACAATCGAATTCGCAATTGTACTATAATTGCTCATATAGATCATGGAAAGACAACACTTAGTGATAGTTTATTAGCAGCTTCTGGGCTAATTTCTAGGAAATTAGCTGCAGAGTTACGGTATCTAGATTATGACCACATTGAACAAACACGTGGCATAACGATAAAGGCTGCTAGTGTGTGCCTTAGTTATTCTATTGGTGGCACTGAATATCTAATCAACCTAATTGATACACCTGGGCATATTGATTTTTCTGGATACGTAAGTCGTAGCTTGCGTGTCTCGGATGGAGCAATTGTCGTGGTAGATGCTGTTGAAGGAATTATGGTGCAAACTGAAACAGTTACTCGCCAAGCGTTAACTGAGTATGTCAAGCCCGTTCTTTTCATCAATAAAGTTGATCGTTTGGTTAAAGAGAAAAAATTAGATAAAAAAAGTCTTCTTTTAGCACTTAACAACTTGATTCAAGATTTTAACAATTTAATTGAGAAATATAAACCAGCAGGTTATAACGAAGATTTAACAGTTTCTTTTAAAAAGGGGAATGTCGCTTTTGGTTCTGCTAAGCATAAATGGGGTGTGAATGTTTACTCTTTATTAGAATGGGTGGGCCATCAAGGAGATTCACTGAATGCTAAACAACTTTTAGAATATTTATCTAAATTTTTAGATTATGTTTATTCTGTTTATTCTCACGATGATGTAGATTATATTGAAAAAGAACTGTCTGAAAAATTCCCCGTTGAGCGGTCTGTCTTGGAGATGGTTATAAAACACATTCCCGATCCAGCTACTGCTCAAAAACTACGTATTAAACATTTATGGCCTGGCGATACGACCACATCAATTGGGCAAGCAATGCTTAATTGCAATATAGCTGGCCCTATCTCATTGTTCATATATGATGTTCAATTAGACCCTCATGCTGGACTTATTGCTTTTGGTAGACTTTTTTCTGGTAGTGTGAAATATAAGCAAGAGCTAGTTATACTGGGTTCTCAAGAAATCTTCAAAATTCAAAATCTCTACATTTTCATGGGCAAATCTAAAATTCCAGTTAGAGAAATTCCAGCAGGAAACATGGTTGCTATAACTGGCATGAAAAAAATAGTTCCTGGCGAAACAGTTGTATCCCCTCAGTATCATGACATCAAACCTTTTGAAGAATTGCGCTATGTGTCTGAACCAGTTGTAACATATGTTGTAGAGCCAGTATCACTTAGGGACCTTGAACGTACAAAAGAAGCTATAATGCTCTACACATTAACAGACCCAAATTTAAGATTTTATGAGGATAAAGAAACTGGTGAAATGCTACTTTCTGGAATGGGAGAACTGCACATTGAGATAACAGTTGAAAAATTGAAACGATTGGGCGTTGAATTAGAAATAGGGCGACCTCGGGTTAACTATCATGAGACGATTATTGGCCCTAGTGATGTTATTACTGCAGCAAGTAGTGATGGTACTCTTTCGCTATCATATCAGTTATTTCCTATACTACTTGAAAATACTCCAGCTTCATCATCTATGATAGATAGTGAACTAATATTATCTGAATTATCAAAGAAATTTAAACTTCCATTACTACACTCTGAACATGTTGTATTTCTTGACAGTCGCCGTATGAATTGCATTATAAACGTATCTCAAGTAGATATTTCTGCTTTTCAAAAGGATCTTGTCGCTGCCTTTAAGAATGCGTTAAATACAGGCCCACTTGCATATGAAGCATGTTCAAATATTGCAATGGTACTCCACAACGTGGATGTGGGGACAGCGCCGCAGAATATCAGTCTTTTGCAATTAAGTGATATATTCTTGAAGTTACATCAAGTAATGCTATCTGTTGGCATGACGCTGCTTGAACCTTGGCAAAGATTAGAAATAACAGTACCTGAAAGGTTTGTCGGAAAGGTAGTTGACATCATAAATAAGCGACGTGGCAAGGTTATTGAGATAAGCCAAAGTAAATATCTCTATAAAATCGTATCTGAATTGCCTCTCCGTAATACATTTGGTTTCAGCGCAGAAATAAGAAGTGAGACTCGTGGTTACTCAACTTGGGGAGCTGAATTCATAGGTTATAAGAAAGTTCCAGATAAAGAATTTAAACAGTTAGTCATTACACTGCGACGCGAAAAAGGACTCCCTGAAGATCTACCTATTTAGAGGCTGCTCTTCGTTGTTTTTATACTCTCTTACAATATTTTCTGCAATCAGTTGGAACAGTTCTTTGATATTATAATTTATTTTAGCACTAGTCTCAATAAAATCAATACCCAACTCTTCTGCCAGATGCATACCCTTCTCAGTTGATATTTGCCTTTGAAGTCCTAAATCTACTTTATTACCGACAAGTATTGCTTTACAGTCAGATGCATATGTATTTAATTCGACCCACCATTTTTTCATTATATTTTTGAATGATAGTGTATTTGTGATGTCGTACACTAATACTGCATAGTATGCGCCTGCGTAATATGGCTTTCGCATTGGTTCAAAAAGAGTTTGTCCAGCAATATCCCAAATTATAAGGTTTACTGGGGTTCCATCTGCGACAACTATATCTGATGCCACATCAACTCCTATTGTCGGTAGATAATTTGTTGAGAACTCTTGCAACGTATAGCGATGTATTATGGATGTTTTTCCTACACCAGCGTCACCGATGAATATTATTTTTACCTTAATTGGTGTTATTGGTTCGGCAGAAACCATTTTGTCTACTATTTGAAACTTTTCATTTATAAAAACAATTAATGTATGCTCTGGATTACCATGTATCCTATATATTATGATTGGAAATCTAGAATAATCTTTTTCTTCACGAATGTTGAATTGAATTTCCACTTCTTCGTTGCAAAGTGGACAGACCGTGACTAATTTCTTGGTTGTGATTTCTAATCCCCCTTTTCCCATCAACTATTTTTTTGCGCATCATCACATAAAAGTTTTTTTAGTTGTGTGAAAAAGAATATTTGAGGAAAATAAGTTTTATTACGAGGTGTCATTATGCCGTTAAGTGCGTTTATTCTTGTGAAAACAACCCCTGGTAAAGATCGTGACATTTATAACAAACTGAAAGAGTTTGATGAAGTTATTGAGGCTGTTCCCGTCTTTGGTGTCTATGATATTATTATCCGAGTACATGTCAAGGAAGATTCTGACCTTGATACTTTTGTATTTAATAAACTACGACGAATGGATGGTATTACCGAAACAATGACTTTAATAATTGCACATTACGATGAGGAATAACCAGCTAAGGGGATAGAATAATGAATGAAGGAAAAATAATATTCATAGTACTCGATGGGCTCGGTGACCTTGCCTATGACTTCTTTGACAATAAAACCCCATTAGAGTATGCTAATACACCAAACCTAGATTATTTGGCAAAAAAAGGCTCTTGTGGAATGTTAGATGTTCTTCGACCTGGCTTGCCACCAGGTAGTGATAGCGCACATTTATCTCTTTTTGGTTATGATTATCTTACTGAGTATCCTGGCAGGGGGCCATTTGAAGCCATTGGATATGGCTATAAACTTCAGGAGGGAAATATTGCATTTAGAACCAATTTTGCTAGTGTTAGACGCAGTGGAAATCAGCTAATTATTGTTGATAGACGTGCTGGACGCATTTCTGGAGAACTTGCTAAAGAACTTGGCGAAAGTATTACTAATGAAATAACCGAAATCGATGGTGTTTCCATACAATATACTCATACAATTGAACACCGCGGCTTCTTGGTACTATCTGGAGATGGGCTAAGTCATGAAGTTACAGACACAGACCCTCATGAATCTGGTGCACCGGTACTGAAAAGTGTTCCTTGGGCAAATGCAAAAAATCATAATGCTGCTCTAAAAACAGCTACAGTTGTTAATAAGTTTGTGAAAGCAACTTATGAACTTCTTGAAAAACATCCGATAAATAAACAGCTAGTTTCCGAGGGGAAATTACCTGCCAATATAATTTTACCTCGTGGTGCTGGAATAAAAACAAAATTAGAGCCGTTTGAGATTAGATGGGGATTAAAACCAGCAGCGATTGCAGCTGGACCATTATATCGTGGGGTTGCCCTTGAACTGGGATTCGAATTAATTGAAGTTCCTAATATAACTGGATTACCAAACACGAACCTTGATGGAAAATTCGAATATGCTGCTAGAAATATTGACAAATATGACTTCATTTTTGTTCATGTAAAAGCTACTGATTATTATTCGCACAAAAAAGACGCCAAAGGGAAGGCAAGTTTTATTGAGAAAATCGATAAAGCATTAGAGCCTATTATAGAGTCATACGAGCAAGGCGTTACCATTCTAGTTACTGGAGATCACACAACACCTTGTAAATATGGAAACCATAGTGGACACCCAGTACCTATTCTCATTGCTGGTCCAAACACCAGGCAAGACTCTGTTGAGCTATTTGGTGAGCGATATTGTACAAATGGGGCATTACATAGATTAAGAGGCCATCATCTAATGCCGCTATTATTGACATACACAGGTCGTGTTTTAGAGTATGGTTTGAGATCATCACCATATGAGCGAATTTTCATTCCTAAGAAAGAGTGGACTCCATTAGAACTGTGACATTTTCTTCTAATTTTTTCATTCATGGTAGAGAAATACTCACACAAATTTTAAATTCCATAACATATGACTTAAACACGAGGAGTTAATTATGATAAGAACGTATGTTCCAATTCTAGAGGAGGACCTCGAGAACGCGTATAACGTGGCTAGGAACACATCATATTATTTGATAGACCAAACAAAAGAAAATATAATTTCTACTTTTAAAAGAGAAAAAGAGTCTATAATTCAATTTTTAAATGCTCTTTCAACGAATAAAATGAGACGTATACATTTTGCGGCAAGAGGAAGAAGTCTATATATGGGGGCGCGTACACTAGCTGACAGACTTGTTCAACTTCAAATGGAGGTTGTCTATCCATCCCTTGAACAATATATAGTTTATGACCCAACATCAATTATTGTTAAAGGAGATCTTGTTATAGCGATAAGCACATCGGGGTTTACTTCAAAAGTTATCAAAAAAGTTGATTTTGCTAAAAGTATTGGTTGTGATGTGTATTCATTTACAATAAATTCCAAAAGTCACCTTGCTGATGTATCTGATATAACAATAATATTTGACGATCGAGCGAATGATGAAAAAATAAAAGCAAATTATAACCCACAACCGATTACACCTCTGGGTACAAATTCTGAATTTACTCAATTAATTTTGATGGAAGCTCTTGCGGTTGGGCTACGTGACCTTTTATATAATGTGGTTGATGTTGATAATGCGTTTGAAAACACACAAAATGTAGCAATCGAACTTCTTGATAATGCCAAAAACAGTCTGGATCATGCATACTCGAAGTGTAGTACAGCAATAAAAGATTTCCTTGCAAACTTATTACTTAAATATTATAGTCAACAAACAGTTCATTTTTGCGCACGTGGAAAAACATTTAACATGGCTGTTGGACCATTCAAGATGAGGCTAGACCAGATACCAAATGCTTTCGTTACAAGTATTCTTGACTTTGAACCTCTTAATAGGCCTGTCAGAAAAGGTCAAGTTACTATTGCCGTAAGTGGCAGCGGTATGGCTTATCCTATTGCAAAAATGGCAAAAGAAAAAGGAAGCATGTTGATAACCATAAGTTCTTATCATAATAAGCTTATAGATATTGGTGATGTTGTCATAATACTTCCTGGTCGTAAAGAAACTCCTGATGATGACTGGGATCTTAGGCAATGGAAAGGGTGGAAAAGTGAATTTGCCCCAAAAGGCACTATTTTTGAGGTGTCCGCAACAAGCTTACTAGAAGGTATTTTTGCAGGGATAGTTTCCTATATAGGAATAAGTGAAGAGGATATGAGACAGGGACACGCTAATATTGAATAATCGAAAAATAAATTTATGAATAATTTTGCAACATTTACTTTCATTCTGCTTTTACATGATAGTTTGGATATAAAACTGTATTGAGAAATAAAGTAATTAGTTATAAATTAGAGCTTTTATTCAACTTTAATTTTCTTCTTAGGTTCACTTTTCTTTGCTTTAGGTAGCTTCACTTCAAGAATTCCATTTTTGTAGTTTGCTTTGGCTTTTTCTGGAATTACTTCAGTAGGTAGTTCTAACTCTTTGTAGTATTTATCTGATGCTTTGATAATTAATGTCTTTCCTTCGGCTTCTATGTCAATCTCATCTTTTTCAACTCCAGGCACTTCTGCTACCACTGTAATTTCATCGTCAGTATCAATTATATCTATTAAAGGTTCTCTCACTGGCCCAAATGCAGCGCCTTCCTTGTCAGGGACCTCTTTCATCATTTCTTTCTTTGGAACATTGCCAAATTCACGAATTATTGGTTTTCCATCAGGCCCTATTGTCATTGACCATCCCCAGACTATGGGGCCTCTAACTTCCATGCCAGATGGTGTTCTGAACTTTGGTGTGAATTTTGTTAGCTCCTCAAAATCCTCAAAGAAGTGCTTTTCGAACTCCTCCATCATCCGTTGCATTTCTTCGAAGATGTCATCAAATGGTGACCTTTTTCTCTTTTTTCTCCAGTCGTCAAACATTTATATTACCCCCTTTGGAATAATTAACATATTCTCTAATCTTGATAACACATACCCACATTTATATTTATTTTTTATTATCATTTTCCAGTAGGACCTAAATAATGCTTATTACACGATATTTAATGTAAAGATACCTCTGAGGGCAATAATCAATACATAACGCATAATACTAAAATACATAGCTGTCTAACTTTCAAATTTGCTCCAGATTCGTGTTCATATTTGGTCTATTTGGCAACTATTTTGTATAATTTTTACAGCAACCGAATCCAAAAGTATATAAGCGATAATGCTATTTGTAAAGACAGAGAGTTGAGGGGGATTTGTAGCAAGTGTCCTCTGTATATTATAATGGTAATGATAATATGATAAATATCAAGAATGATGACATAGATGACATTAAGCAAACTAAACCTTCATATTTTGATGTGTACAAAATTGTCCTTCTAGGCGAAGGAATGGTTGGAAAGACAAGTCTTAGGAAGAGATTTACAGAATCTGATTTCCAGCGAAATTATTTAATGACAATTGGTGTTGAAGTGTCAACAAAGAATTTCAAGTGCAAAGTCAACGACAAAGAAATACCTGTGACATTTTTGATATGGGACTTAGGTGGACAACTCTATTTCTTGAGGGTTCGTGAGCAATATTATAAAGGTGCAAACGGTGGATTGCTAGTGTATGATATAACAAATAGAAAATCATTCGAAGTATTAGACAGATGGATTGAAGAACTTTTAGACGCGAGGGGACAAATTCCATTACTTGTTGTTGGGAATAAAATTGATCTTAGAAAGCCAAATGTTGAGTATGTAACATACACTGAGGGTTTAAAGCGTGTTGAGGAGCTAAAGGAAAAGTACAACCTTACAGCAATTGATTTCATTGAAACCAGCGCACTAACTGGTGAAAATGTTGAAGAAGCGTTTCAAAAACTAGGAAAGATGATTATATCGACATCAAGTATAGAAAGTATAATCTGAGTTTTGTTCTAGCTTTCTTTTATCATTCTAATAATAGCTTCTATACATTGTGTTACTCTTTTAGGATTGCGTCCTCCGATTATGATTAAATTATCTTTTTTACTTCCTCCCCCTTCTATAATCTTGCTTGCTTCTGCTATTAATTCACTTCCTAATGATTCTAATTCTGGTGGAAGTGCTACAATTATATTAGCGGTTTTTCTCACCACACCAATAACTCCAAATTCATTCCTCTTAGCATGCATCTTAAGTTCGGGAATAATATATTTCATATCTATATCGTTAAAAACACCGTAGAAGATAATCTTATTGTTTATAGATATTTTGTTGTCGGTTACAAACTGGTTCATCATTATTGAAACAAAATTTTTTGAAATTGAAGATATCTTTCTATTCAGATCTTTTGCCCATTCCGCCAAATTTTCAATTTTTCGTGGTAGTTCTTCTACAGATGTTGTGTGTTTTCTTGCAAGTAAAAGAGATGTATTTGCCATCTTTATGGCTGTTTTTATTGCTAAATCTGCAACTACAAAGCCAATTCGATATTCTTTAGGTGAGCCCTCTATACCAGTTATCTTTATGAAGCCTATCTCACCAGTATTCTTAACGTGTGTTCCAACACAAGCAGCAACATCATATTCTCCAATTTCTATAATTCTAAGTGGTTTATTTGGGTCAGGCACATGCTCTCGCAATCTATCTTTGTAGTAATCTTTTGCTTCTGCTAAGTTGTTAAATTTGCGTATAGTAACTGGTAACTTTGCATAAACTATCTCGTTTGACAAAATTTCAATCTCTGTCAATTGAGTGATACTGATTTCTTCTTGAGATTTTACAACTAAGTCTCCCTTTTGTTGACCAATATGTACTTTTAGGATATCCGCATTTGGAACGTTCTTCATTATTGCTCGTGCTAGTATGTGCTCTCCAGTGTGTGCTCTCATCACATCATATCTACGTTGCCAATTTAATTTACACTTAACAGTATCGCCTTTATGAAATAAACCTCTTTTCATTTTCACAACATGAAATATCTCTCCATCTTTTTCATGAACATCCACTACAGTACCCACAGTATTATCACTTTCAATCACACCAGTGTCACATATCTGCCCACCTGATTGTGGGTGAAAAATAGTTTCTTTAAGAACTATGGCATACTCATTGTTTTTATACTTCTCGATATGTTTTATTTTTGTAGAAAACTCTTTTATGTAAGCATCATCTAAGAATATCATACTTGCCATATCATATTCGTCCATAAACTGTTAATTTTAAGGTGGTTAGAGTGAATACAATAGATAAAATTTTTGAAATAGATAAGAAAAAAACAGTTGAAAAAATTACACATTTTATCAGAACATATTTCAATATGGCGGGTGTATCAAAGGCCATTGTTGGCCTGAGTGGCGGTGTAGATTCATCGTTGACTGCAATGTTGACAATAAATGCATTAGGAAAAGATAAGATCATCGGATTAATTTTGCCATCAAATATAACTCCACGAAGAGACATTGAGGATGCAAAAATGATGGCAGAGTGGTTAGGAATTAACTACCATCAAATAGATATAACTCAAATCGTCGAAGATTTCAAGAAGGCATTGAATACGTCAGATAAAATAACTATTGGCAACGTCATGGCTCGAACACGAATGATACTATTATATGGTTTTGCAAATCAATATAATGGCATTGTATTAGGGACTGGTAATAAAACAGAGCTTCTTGTAGGATATTTTACTAAGTATGGTGATGGTGGTGTAGATATCTTACCAATTGGTGACCTATATAAAACCGATGTTTGGAATCTAGCGAAATATTTAGATGTGCCAGAACGTATTGTAAAGAAAACTCCATCAGCGGGACTATGGCCTGGCCAGACGGATGAAGGTGAATTGGGCTTATCTTAGTCGTTAATAGACAAAATTCTTGCAGGCTTAGTTGAATTGAAACTGGATAAAAAACAGATTAGTGAGCTATTAAATACAGACATAAAAATTATAGAAAAAGTGGAGCAATTAATTAAACAAAGCGAGCATA
>Ga0164318_10000905_pt1 | contig 24753 bp, 19 predicted proteins | sample GuaBasSedimGuay9_FD_113734 | JGI IMG/M metagenome (GOLD analysis project Ga0164318, IMG submission 113734) | Subseafloor sediment microbial communities from Guaymas Basin, Gulf of California, Mexico - Guay9, Core 4571-4, 0-3 cm | ecosystem: Environmental > Aquatic > Marine > Hydrothermal vents...
ATAAAAAAAGTGCTGCCTCCGTTTGGAAACAGCACTTTTTTAGTATTTGATAACCTATACCTTTCTTAGAAGATATAACGGACACCGAATTGCATTTGCCATTTTGAAGCAACAGAGAATGCATCGATATAAGAATCAGTTAAGTTAGTATCAAATTGGAAATAAGGTACATTATTAGCATCAACACCAGTAACTGCAATTGGGTTATATGTCGTTGCATATTGACGAACACCCCAATTAGAGTTGATCATATTTCCTAGATTCATAATATCAAGAGAAAGTTGAATTGTATGTTTCTTTCCTTTTATGTCAAAATAGAAATCTTGCATAACACGGAAGTCCATTTGAGCGAACCAAGGCAAAGAAGCGCCATTTCTTTCAGCGTAAGTACCACGACGAGTACTTAAATAATCATCTTGTTCGATAAACGCATCTAAAGCAGCCCATTGTGCAGAAGCATTTGCGGCTTCAATACCAACACCTTCTTCAACAGTACCAAAATGAATATCATTTGAACTTGCAGGAACATAAAGAAGGTCGTTGTTCATAATACCATCCTGATTTAAGTCACCAGCATAAGTAAAAGAATAACGATTTCCTTGTCCAGCCTCAAAGATTAAACCAAATGAAGAAGCCATATTTTTATAGCTTGTTTGATACATAAAGCTTGAGATTATGCGGTGCTTTAAACCATAACGAGACCAAGATAAAGTAGGATCGTTAGGATCGCCAACTACTGGGTTACGTTGAAAGGCATCAGCAGCAATCTCTGCAGGAATAGAAGTATAGTCTTTAGATTCTTGATAAGTATAGGCAACATCTGCACGTAGACCAAAAGCAAAAGCTTTTTGAATTTTACCAGTTAAGCTATATTGGTAACCTTCAGAAACATTATCCATAACAATAGCACCTGCATCAAGGAATCCAATAGCATTAGCATCAGAAGAATAAATATTAGCTTCATTAAAACCACCAAAAATTGCACGAGTATCACCAGTTCCGGATAAATTACTAGAAGGAGCTGACATGTTGTAGTTGCGGTGAACTACAGCATTGATGTCTTTACCATAAATGCCTTCAAAACTAGCGATTAAGCCATTGCCTAAATTCCAGTCAGCAGCTAAATTACTTTTCCAAACCTGTGGAAAACGGAAATCTTCTGAAGTAGAATTAACTTGGAAAGTATAACCAGGATATATACCTGGGTTTGAAGCTTGGTTACCTAACCATACAAAGGGGATACGTCCGGTAAAGATACCGGTACCACCACGTACACGTAGACTGTTGTCACCTTTAACATCGTAATTGAATCCAATACGAGGAGACCAAAGAATACGAGCGCTTGGCCATATTGTTGGATCAACAACTGCAGGGTTTCCGTCTTCATCAACGAAACCGTCGAAATTTGCAGACTCAAGAGTTGCAGAAGATTCTTCAATAGAATTTAAGTAAATAGGAACATCTATACGTAAACCAAAAGTTAAATTGAACTGGTCGTTTACTTTAAACTCATCCTGAAGATAAAGACCTAGTTGAGCAACATCAACTTCTGACATTGCAAAAGGTTTTTGTTGTGCAGCAGCAACTTCAGCATTAAAATCCATATCTTCAGAAGTAGTAGCTAAAAACTCATCAACACCACCAAAGAACATATGCCAAGGATAATAGAATAAGTTAAAAGAGTTGTTAAACTGAAATACTTCAAGGTTTACACCGGCAGTAATAGTGTGGTTATTCATATAATAGGTCAAGTTATCTGTAAATTGGAAAACATCTTGATCTAGAATATTATGAGTTGAGAACATCTCCGAACCGGCTGTAATAGCAAGATTTCCATTTTCATCAAAAATATCAATAACAGGGAATGGCTCAGAATGAGGATCACGACTATCTCTAAAACCGGTATAACTAAACATTAATTTATTAGCTATATTAGTAGAAAAAATAGAATTTAGTTCCGCAACTACCGAGTGAATTTTATTGTTGATAGTATAAGATGAATTTTCGAAAGGAAGACGATAACTTGTTGGTCCGCGACCGATAATTGCTTCCGGATGAGGAAGAATATCTTTCCAGGCATCAAGCATATTATAACGTAATGTTAAAGTGTGATTTTTTGCAATATTCCAATCAAGTTTTGCTAAAAATTTATTGTTATAAGTTTCGTGATTATATCCTTGGTAAGCACCAGCATCATATCCCCATTCGTTTAACAAATGTTGTTGAACAGCAATAATATCACTTTCTAAAACACTAGTTACATTTGGTCCTGAATTTGTTCCGTTATCAGCAACAAAGCCATGAGCTAATTGGTCTCTACGTTCTGCTTCAGCATTAACAAAGAAGAAAAGTTTGTTTTTTATAATTGGACCACCAACACTAAAGCCTGTTTGGCTAGTGCTGAAATCAAGATTAGGAGCATCAACACCGCTAACCTTATCGCCTATCATATTTTCATTTCTTAAGAAAGTGTAAACCGTAGCTTTTATTTCATTAGTTCCTGATTTAGTAACTGCATTGATACCGGCACCGGTGAAACCACCTTCTCTAACATCAAAAGGAGCTAAAGAAACTTGAATTTGCTCAATAGCATCAAGAGAAACAGGCTGTGCATCTGCTTGTCCACCGGGAGTAGCATAATCTAATCCGAAAGAATTATTGAAAATAGATCCATCAAGGGAAAAGTTATTATACAATTTATTACGACCACCAAAGCTATTTCCGTCGGCTTGAGGTGTTAAACGTGTTAAGTCTCCGGAACTACGGGAAATATTTGGTAAACTCTGGATTTGCTTGCTATCGATACTTGTCATAGCACCAGTTTGCTCGGCATTAAGTTCACCTTCTTCTTTTGCTAGAATTTCAACTTCGGCTAATTCTGTAGCACTTGGTTGTAAGGTAACTAGGACATTAGAAGTTTTGTTCAGTTGTAAATAAATTCCGGTTTCCTCGGTGTTTTCAAATCCAACAAAAGAAACAACTACCTTGTAAGGTCCACCTACACGCATATTACGAATATTAAATCCACCGTCGTCCATAGTAACAGTGCCATATTCAGTACCTGTTGGAGTGTGAATTACTACTACATTAGCCATTGGAATAGCTTCCCCAGTATTGTCTACAACTTTTCCGGAAATGGAAGATGTTGTAACACCCTGACTAAAAGCTTGAGGCAAAGCCGTAACAAAAGCCAAGAATACTAAGAGTAAAAATTTGTTTTTCATTAATCTTTAGGTTTATTAAATTAATACAAGATGAATTACCAGAGTACTTAATTTATCATAAGTACAAATTAAAATTTGTTAAAATTTAAGTCGCAAATCTAAATGATTTACAATAGTTTAACAAATGAATAATAAAAATATTTTAAAAAAAGCAATTTCGGGATACTAAATATAATCGATTGATATTCAGTCAAAGAAGTGTGTATAGCGTATTGATGTACCGGAATGCCTTAATAATAAAGGGTTTATAACTCTTTTGGAAAGCTACAACATTTACAGCTTTTGCAAAAGATCAAAAAAAAGAAGTTTTCAAAAAAGATCAAAAAAAAAGCAAGATTTGTTTAGAATCTGTAAATTTACCAGCTAAATTTAAAAAGACTTAAGTGTGAGCACAAAGAAAATTGCCGAAACTCCATTAATGAAACAATACAACAGTATTAAGGCTAAATATCCTAATGCTTTATTATTATTTCGGGTAGGTGATTTTTATGAAACCTTTAGTTCCGATGCTATTAAAACTTCTAAAATACTGGGTATAGTTTTAACAAAGCGTGCCAATGGTTCAGCTCGTTTTGTTGAATTGGCTGGCTTTCCACATCATGCTTTGGATACTTATTTGCCAAAACTTGTAAAAGCAGGTCAGCGTGTTGCTATTTGCGATCAGTTGGAAGATCCTAAAACTACTAAAACTATTGTTAAGCGAGGGGTAACAGAGTTGGTAACTCCCGGAGTTTCGTATAACGACAATGTTTTAGAACATAAAGCCAATAATTTTTTGGCCAGTGTAGATTTTAATACTAAGCTTAGTGGTGTTTCTTTTTTAGATATCTCTACAGGTGAATTTTTTGTTGCTCAGGGTTCTACATCATATATCGATAAGCTTTTGCAGAGTTTTCGCCCAAACGAAGTTATTGTTCAGAGAAATAAATTAAATGACTTCAATAAAATTTTTGGCGATAAATTTTTTACAACCACTTTTGATGATTGGGTTTTTACTGCCGAGTTTGCTACTGAGCTTTTACTCAAACATTTTAAAACATCATCTCTTAAAGGTTTTGGGGTAGAGCATTTAACCCAAGGTATTATTGCCGCTGGAGCTGCTTTGCATTATTTAAGTGAAACTCAACATCATAAAATTGGACATATCAATAAGCTTGCACGAATTGAAGAAGATCATTATGTGTGGCTCGATCGTTTTACTATTCGAAATTTAGAACTTTTGCATTCGCCTAATGAAAACGCAAAAACCTTACTCGATATTATTGATAAAACGGTATCACCAATGGGCTCAAGAATGCTAAAACGATGGATGGTACTGCCTTTAAAAGATATACATCCTATACAAGAACGCCACGATATTGTTTCTTTTTTTGTGGAGAATAAAAGCTTACGCGATTCCTTAATTTCTGAAATAAATGATTTAGGCGATTTAGAAAGATTAATATCTAAAGTTGCCACGGGAAAAGTTAATCCAAGAGAAGTACTTCAACTTAAAAGAGCACTTTATCATATTGAAAATATTCAAAAGATATTAAGCGGAAGTGATGAAATCAGTTTGCAAAAAATGAGTGAGCAACTTAATTTTTGTGCTTTGATTCGAAAAAAAATAGAAGAAGAATTACTTGAAGATGCTCCCGTAGCAGTCGCAAAAGGCAATGTAATTGCGAGTGGCGTTTCGGTCGAATTAGACGAGCTTCGTAATATCAGTACATCAAGTAAAGATATTTTAAAGGATATTCAAGAAAGAGAATCTAAAAATACCGGTATAACATCTTTAAAAATTGGCTACAATAATGTATTTGGTTATTATTTGGAAGTCACCAATGTGCATAAAGATAAAGTACCTGAAGAGTGGCATCGAAAACAGACTTTAACGGGTTCTGAGCGTTATATTACCGAAGAGCTTAAAGTGTTAGAATCAAAAATTCTTGGTGCAGAAGAAAAGATTCTTCTTATTGAGCATCAATTATACTCAAACCTCATTATAAGTTTAAGCGATTATATTGTTCCTATTCAACTTAATGCCACTATAGCCGCAAAACTCGATATACTTTTATCTTTTGCATCTTTAGCAAATGAGTATAATTATATTCGTCCCGAAATTAATAATACTTACGTTTTAGATATTAAAAACGGGCGTCATCCGGTTATAGAGCAACAATTAGAACCCGGCGAAAATTATATCGCTAATAATGTGTTTTTAGATACGGAAAAACAACAAATTATTATTATCACAGGTCCTAATATGTCGGGTAAGTCGGCTTTGCTCCGGCAAACAGCTTTAATTGTTTTGCTTGCGCAGATGGGAAGTTTTGTCCCTGCCGAAAGCGCAAAAATAGGTTTAGTCGATAAGTTATTTACTCGCGTTGGTGCAAGTGATAATATTTCTTCGGGCGAATCTACTTTTATGGTAGAGATGAACGAAACGGCAAGTATTCTAAATAATATTTCTAATCGTTCTTTAATCTTGCTCGATGAAATTGGTCGTGGAACCAGTACTTACGATGGAATTTCTATTGCTTGGTCTATAGCCGAATATTTACACGAACATCCAACTTTTAAAGCTAAAGTATTATTTGCAACTCATTATCATGAGTTAAACGAAATGGCAAAACAGTTTAAACGAATTAAGAACTATCATATTTCTGTTAAAGAAATTCAGAATAAAGTAATTTTCCTACGTAAATTAAAAGAAGGTGGTAGTGAGCATAGTTTTGGTATTCACGTAGCTAAAATGGCAGGTATTCCTCAAATTATAGTTGATAGAAGCAATGAAATGCTTAAAACTTTAGAAGATACACATAGAAAAAGAGATTTTAATAAACCTATCGAAAATAAAAATAAGCGTAATGATAAAAACGATTTCCAATTAAGTTTTATACAATTGGATGATCCTCTATTATATCAAATTCGTGATGATATTTTAAACACGGATATCAATACTTTAACTCCTATTGAAGCACTAATGAAGCTTAATGAAATCAAAAAACTTTTAGGGAAATAATTTTCATTTAAAAGCTTGCTTGTCAAAAAAAAATATATGTATATTTGCACCCTCAATGCGAAAGTAGCTCAGCTGGTAGAGCACGACCTTGCCAAGGTCGGGGTCGCGGGTCCGAATCCCGTCTTTCGCTCAAGAAAAGTTCATTTTTAGTTGCCCCATTTGGGGAAATCTAAATGAAGCCCAGGTGGTGGAATTGGTAGACACGTTGGACTTAAAATCCAATGATCATTGCGATCGTGCGGGTTCAAGTCCCGCCCTGGGTACAAAAGCCTTCTTTTTAGAAGGCTTTTTTGTTTTTATACAGTGATTAATCCCGAAATAAGGAATCAAGACCAAAACCTGAGGGTTAGGGTTCATACCACATATTATCCTTATATTTGTTTCGCTTTTAAAAGTCGTATTTTTCAGACTTTTATTTAATTTTTTTAATAACGCCTTTTTAGGTAAAAAATAATAATAGATGAAGGTTGATGTTCTTTTAGGTTTGCAATGGGGCGATGAAGGAAAAGGTAAAATAGTAGATGTTTTCACTCCTAAATACGATATTATTGCCAGATTTCAGGGCGGACCTAATGCCGGTCATACACTTGAGTTTAACGGACAAAAACATGTATTACACACTATTCCTTCCGGAATTTTTCACTCTAAAACCAAAAATTTAATTGGAAATGGAGTAATAATAGATTCGTATGTTTTTAAGCAAGAAATAGAAAAATTAAAAGTTAGTGGAATAAACCCCTTACTGAATTTGTATATTTCTAAAAAAGCACATCTAATTTTACCAACTCATCGCCTGCTCGATGCTGTTTACGAAGAATCCAAAGAGGGAAATAAAATTGGATCAACATTAAAAGGAATAGGCCCGACTTATACCGACAAAATTAGTAGGACAGGCTTACGAGTTGGAGATATTCTGTTGGATAATTTTGAAGAGAGGTATAATCAGAAAAGAGAAAAACATTTTGAAATAGTTAATAATTACAATTTCGATTTAGATAATTTTCAAATTGACGGAAAATCATTTGAAGAATATGAAAAAGGCTGGATGAAGGCTTTAGATACTCTAAAATCAATAACGCTCGTAGATAGTGAACATTTTATTAACTCGGCATTAAAAGCAGGCAAAACTGTTTTAGCAGAAGGCGCTCAGGGTACAATGTTAGATATTGATTTTGGAAGTTATCCTTTTGTAACTTCATCAAACACTATTGTTAGCAGTGTATGTTCCGGTTTGGGTGTTGCACCACAAAAAATAGGTCGTGTATTTGGAGTTTTTAAAGCCTATTGTACTCGTGTAGGAAATGGTCCTTTCCCAACCGAATTATTTGATGAAATTGGAGAAGACTTGCGAAAAGCAGGACATGAATTTGGCGCAACTACCGGTCGTCCACGGCGTTGCGGATGGCTCGATTTACCCGCACTAAAATATGCCATTATGCTTAATGGAGTTAGTGATTTGATTATTACCAAAGGCGATGTAATGGATGAATTTGAGACTATAAATATTTGTGATGAATATAATTATGGTGAGCAAAAAATAGACTATTTCCCTTATGAAATAAACGATTCTAAATTACAAGCTGCATATAAATCTTTTAAAGGTTGGAAAACAAATATTAGTAAAATTCAGAAAGTTGAAGATTTACCTCAAAGCCTTATGGATTATATCACCTATATTGAAGAGCAAGCTGAAGTTCCTGTTTCTATAATTTCTGTTGGCCCTGATAGAACGCAAACATTATTCCGTAATAAATAATTATTCGGGAATTACTTGGTTTTTTGTAACTTTGCGCCCCGCAAACGGTATAAACACAGAGTTTTTATCTGCTTGCATTTACTTAAAGGATACTGATGAAAAAAATAAAACATATTATTGAAATAGAAGATTATCAGAGTTTCGATGAATTAAATACTTCGGATAGAGAATTACTTAATAAAGCTCAGATAGCCTGTAAATCAGCTTATGCTCCTTATTCTCAATTTCGTGTTGGTGCTGCTGTTTTATTAGAAAATGGTAAGATTGTAACGGGAAATAATCAGGAAAATGCAGCTTATCCTTCCGGTTTATGTGCCGAACGTGTTGCTATGTACTATGCTTCTGCCAATTATCCCAATACCCCTATGTTGGCTATTGCTATTGCTGTAGATTCAGATCAGATTAAATTTACTGCACCTCTTGCCCCTTGTGGCTCTTGTCGCCAAGTAATGGCAGAATATGAACATCTTTATAAACTAAAGATGCGCGTTATTTTATCTGAACCCGGAGGTAAGGTTCAAATAATTAATGGTATTTCCGATTTGCTACCGCTTACTTTTAATGCTAAAGAGCTAAAAGGAATATAAATAATATTTCTTTTTATTTGAGGAATAGTATTCGATTTTATACAATTTAATGTATAAACATAATTTTTGTTACTATGCTTTCTGAGCCGTCGGTATTAGCAATAAAAACTAAATAAATACCTGTTTGCACACGATCTCCTTGTAGGTTATTGCCACTCCAAATAGCTTGACCGCCATCAGATCTAATTTCATTTACCAAGCGTCCGCTGATGTCTGTAATTTTTATAAAAGCATCTCGACTTAAACCTTTAATAGCAATTGGACCTACATAATCTGGTCGCACAGGATTGGGATAAGCATAAACATCTGCAAAAATATTTTCTTCTTCTCCTTTGGTTGCTGTTCCTTTATAAACAATCAAACCCTGATCGGTTCCAATATATACTTCGCCATCATCATTTATTCCAATTTGTGTGATATTATCAGAATACAACGGACTATTTTCTGTAGTAAAATGAAGCAATTCTTCCTGACCGTCGGCAGAAAGTAAAAATACTCCTGCCCTTTCTGTTCCTATCCATTTACGGTTAGCACCATCAACAGCTATGGTTTTTACTTTCTCTTTATCGAGCAAATATTGAGCGTAACCATCGCGTTCTACAATAATTTTTTGAGCATCATAATCTCCTCCATAAAAAATATTCTCTGCTTGATAAATAACACCTATACCTTTATCCGTTCCTATCCACATTTCGCCATCTAAATCACAAGCTAAAGACAATACCATAGTTCCGGGTATATTTCCGCTTCCAACAGCCGTACTCAAGCCTTTAAGCTGTTGACCTGTTGACCGACTTTCATCAAATACTAAAAGTGAATATACTCCGCCTATACGTACCGACATCCACAAATAATCTCTATTATCTGCCAACATATCTTTTATGTTGTATGAACTCCAAGCACCAAATTCAAAGGGAGTCCACTCTCCTGAAGGTTCACGCTTATGCAAAAGAGCATTAGATTCAGCGGAAGCTACCCATAAATTATTTTTAGAATCGTAGGCAACACCACCCAAACGCATAATATGACTGTAAATAGAATTGGGAGTTAAACTGCTATTATGTCTTCCATATGCTTCTACAAAACCGTTTTCATCAAAAGTGTATAATCCTTTCCCCCAAGTTCCAACGGCATATTCGTTGGGATTATTAGGGTTTATATCAACACAAACAAAGTCGTAAGCTGTGTCTAAAGCGGGTACATTGCCCTTGTAATAATTAGTCCAAAAGCCATCTGTATAAGTAAAAATGCCGTCTTTCATATACACATTCCCATAAGAATCGGTTCTGCCTCCGGCAGCAACTACAACTTTTGATCCTACAACAGACATATCAAAAACTTTTGTAGTACGCGGTCCATTTAAAATATGACTCTGAAAATGCTGTAAATCCGGAGAACTAACCAAGCCCTGAGCTCTATCGGCTATATAATAATTTCCGTCAGAAGAAGTAAGAACAGCATTAGGCTGAAGAGTTATTTCAAAGCCTTCGCCATAAGTATATATTTTACGATCAAATGAAAAATCGGAATTAAAAATCCCTAAAGAATATTTATGTGAACATAATAATTTATCATTACTAACATCAAGATTTAAAACCTTATCGTTAATAGGGGATATCATTTCCTTCCACGAGTTTGATGTTATGGCAAACATCTGATCTTTAGAGCTATTAGTAAATCTATTTACAATAAGCTTATCCTGAAAAGCCACAATATGATTATAGGGAGCATCCTGAAAAGGCAAATGAGTTAGCTTAATCCAATTATTGAAATTTGCTAAGTTTGGATTATCGATGTTTGCTCGGTAAATACCGTTTTCTGTTGCTGCAAAAAATTCTCCGTCTAAAACATCTAAATCAAAAACCTCAACATTTTCTCCATTTTCTCCAACATAATAGGTGTCTTTTATTTCTTCGCGCTCAATATCAACAACCACTATTCCAAATCCGCAAGATAAATAAGCAAACTGATTAATAAAGAAAATATCATTAATGGTTTTATTACCTAAAATGGTTTTTCGCTTTATATCAGATAGATTTACAATTTCTCCGTTTTTTATTAAATCAATATTAGCATTGGTATAAGCAATAAACAGTGTTTTGTATTCCGGATTATAACGAATGGTACTAATCCCGAAATCATTCAAGCCATTCACTTTAGAAATACGATCGAGTACCGCTTCTTTTTTATGGAAACTGAGGATGCTGTAGGGTGTAGCGGCGTATACAAAATCTTCTGATTCTGTAATAGATGTAAGCTGGCTGTAAGGTAGTTCGTCGCGCCAATGACCAAGAGGAATATTTTGAGCTGAAAGAAAATAAGTTTGAAAAAGAAAAAGTATGATAAGTGTGGTGTATTTCATTCCGGGTATATTTTAGCGACAATAATAATCAATTTTTCGACTTTTAATTATAAGATAAATATAAAAGCTCCGACGAAGATATTTCATCTGAGCTTTTATAACGTTTTTCTTGATATTTTGGTATTTTATTTCTTAAGATAAGAAATAATGTTTTTTTCTACACGTGCTAAAATATCTGAAGTATCTGCTTTTACAAATTTTTCACCGGTAATTTGTTCGTATAGTTCAATATATCTTTCGGAAACAGAGGTAATAAATTCATCTGTCATTTCGGGCATTATATCACCATCACGACCTTGGAATCCATTATCCATCAGCCATTCGCGCACAAATTCTTTAGAAAGTTGTTTTTGATTTTTGCCTTTAGCAAAACGTTCTTCGTATTCGTTTTTATAGAAATATCGAGAAGAATCGGGAGTGTGGATTTCATCAATCAAGTAAATTTTACCGTCCTTTTTCCCAAATTCGTATTTAGTATCAACCAAAATAAGTCCGCGTTCTTCTGCCATTTGACTACCTCGTTCAAAAAGTTTTGTGGTAAATTTTTCAAGTAAAGCATAATCTTCGGGCGATACTAATCCACCTCGTAAGATGCGGGTTTTTGAAATATCCTCATCATGAGCACCTTGTTCTGCCTTGGTTGTTGGAGTAATAATTGGAGATGGAAAACGCTGATGTTCGCGCATACCGTCGGGAATTGGAACACCACAAATTTCGCGAGCTCCATTTTTGTAAGAACGCCACGAAGATCCGGTTAAATAAGCTCTGATAATCATTTCTATTGGAAAGGGTTCGCATTGTATTCCCACTGTAACCATAGGATCTGGGGTGGCCATTTTCCAATTTGGAACAATATCGGCAGTAGCATCTAAAAATTTTGATGCTATCTGATTTAAAACCTGCCCTTTATACGGTATTCCCTTGGGTAAAACTACATCAAAGGCTGATATACGATCGCTAACCAACATAACTAATAACTCTTCTCGAATAGTGTATACATCGCGAACTTTGCCTTTATATACATTGGTTAATTCCGGAAAATTAAAATCTGATTTAACAATAGTGTTCATCTGTTTATAATTTTATGTTCTGGACAGATAAGCGATTCCGATTATTCGGAAGAAATAGCAAGTGAAAAACAACCATTACCCTTTGTAGTAAACGATAATTTATATATGCCCGTCTCATTATAATTATTTATATACTTTGAGCTTTTTTTAAAATGTAAAGATATATATTATCAATGAATTATCACTTTTTGTTTTTTATAATTTAGCATAAAATCCCATTTGGGTTTCTTCTGTTTTATAGGCGTCTATTATTTTTCCAACCAAGGGATGACGTACAATATCGCTATTGCTTAAGACCACTATTTTAATGTTTGGAATATTTTTTAAGATTTTAGTTGCCTGAACCAAACCCGAATGGTGTTTTTTTGGCAGATCTATTTGTGTAATATCTCCAGTGACTATAAATTTTGCCGTTTTTCCCATTCGTGTTAAGAACATTTTTAGTTGATTTTGTGTGGCATTTTGTGCCTCATCAAGAATGGCAAAAACATAATCCAGTGTTCGACCACGCATATATGCCAAAGGAGCAATTTCAATAGTTCCATCTTCTAAATATTTTTCCAACTTGGATGCGGGTAACATATCGCGTAATGCATCATAAAGAGGCATCATATAAGGGTCGAGTTTTTCTTTCATATCGCCGGGTAAAAACCCCAAATTTTCGCCGGCTTCTACTGCCGGACGAGCTAAAATAACTCTTTTAACTTCTTTGTTTTTTAATGCTCTAACAGCAAGAGCAACAGCGGTATATGTTTTTCCTGTTCCGGCAGGACCAATGGCAAAAGTTAAATCGTTATTATTAACCGAATCCACCATTTTTCTCTGATTTTCTGTTCGTGCTTTAATTTGAGCGCCATTTCTTCCATGCACTAAAACATCATTAGGAAGTGCTTTTTCTCCTACTTTAATATCTTTATCAGCAAGCATTTTAAGGTCGGATTCGGAAATTGATTGAAACTGTTCAAAATGTAATAAAACCTGATCAAAATAATTTTCAAAAGTTTTAACCGATTTATCAGAACCTATAACTTTAATCATTTCACCACGAACAATTATTTTTAGTTGTGGAAATAAACTACGAATAACTTCTAAATTATTCTCGTTAATACCGAAGATTGATAACGGATCGTAACCTTTAACACTAAGTATTTTTTCTCCCATAGAAATATTATTAATTGTTTACAGATATTATAACGATTAAAAACGACTAATAAGAGAAAACCTTAAATAGCTCATTAACAGTATTCCAATTATTATAAAACTATAGCAAATTTCTGAAAAATAATGATTTACCGAAGAAAATTTGTAAAATATTCTTTATCCCGAGCTTGGCTTATTAAAAAGAGTTTATGAGAATAGATTTTTTGGCTTGTTTTTTCATGCAAGAACAACAAATGTATTGTATTATGAGTGTGTAAATAGATTACTTAATTAAGTAACAACCATACTAAAAGTTTAATTTTTTATGCGTTTAAGTATTTTTATGGATAATAAAATTAATGTACATTTGAAAACAAAATTTCGTACATAAAATTTAAGCAAATGTCAATTATTACACTAACATCAGACTGGGGTCTTAAAGATCATTATTTGGCTTCTGTTAAAGGGGCTTTCTTACGCAGTATTCCTGAGGTTACATTAATTGATATATCGCATCAGATACCTCCTTTCGATTTGAATCAAACTTCCTTTATTTTAAAAAGTGCTTATAAAAATTTTCCGGAAGGGACTATTCACATTGTAGGTGTAAATACCGAAGCGTCTATAGAAATGCCGCATGTTTTAATTAAATATAACAAGCATTATTTTATTGGTGCCGACAATGGTGTTTTTGCTTTAATGTTTGACGAAACTCCGGAACTAATCATTGAGCTTGATATTATACAAACTTCCAACCGTTTTTCATTTTCGACTAAAGATGTGTTTGTTCAGGCGGCTATGCATTTAATTGAAGGTAACGATATTATGCTTCTTGGTGAAAAAAGAGAGTCTTTAACTAATAAAATATCGTTTAAACCCGTTATAGAAACTAATCTGATAAAAGGAAAAGTTATTTATATAGATAGTTATCAGAATGTGATTACTAATATTACTGAAGATTCGTTTAAAGAAGTTGTTAAAGGGAGGGAATTTAAGATTCTGTTACGTGCCGGGAGCTACGAAATCACCAATATTAGCAAATCGTATATGGATGTTAGTGAGGGTGAATTATTAGCTCTTTTCGATTCGGAAAACTATCTCGAAATTTCTATAAACAAAGGAAAAGCAAGTGGTTTGTTAGGCTTAGGAATTGATGATGTAATACGAATAGAAGTACTTACTTAAAGCGCAAAAAGATTGTAGTTTTCATGTTTGCACTATACAAAAAAGAAATAGCAGCTTTTTTAAATACACTAATTGGTTATGTTGTAATCTTGGTGTTTTTACTTATTACGGGTTTGTTTTTATGGGTTTTTCCAACAGAATACAATATCCTTGATTTTGCTTATGCTAACCTCGATCCGTTTTTTATGCTAGCTCCTTTTGTATTTCTGTTTTTAATTCCTGCCATAAGCATGAGAATGTTCTCAGAAGAGAAAAAAACAGGAACTATTGAATTGCTTTTTACTCGTCCGCTAAACGATTTGCAAATAATAGGAGCAAAATACTTAGCAGGATTAAGCTTAGTTATTATAGCCATAATTCCCAGTTTAATTTATGTTTTGAGTGTTTATTGGCTTGGTTTTCCCTATGGAAACTTAGACTTAGGAATTATTTGGGGGTCGTATATTGGCTTAATATTTTTGGCTTCGGCTTTTGTGTCCATTGGATTATTTTCATCGGCTATTACCGACAACCAGATTATCGCTTTTATAATTGGTATCAGCATTTCTGCTTTTGCTTATTTGGGATTTGAGATAATTTATTCTCTCGATTTATTCGGAAATTTTGATTTGTTTGTACAATCCTTAGGAATACAGGCGCATTATACATCCATTCGCCGTGGAGTTATTGACTTACGCGATTTGATATATTTTATTAGCCTGACAGCTTTGTTTCTTTTATTTACTCACACCCTTTTAAGTCGAAGAAAATGGTAGATAAAAAGAAATATCAAACGAGGAAAAACAAGGAAAAAAGTTTAATCCGACTTTTCATTGGAATAGTGGCTATTTTTCTAATAAACCTAATAGTATCTCAAGTTTATTTGCGCTTTGATCTTACTCAGGAAAAAAGATATACTCTTTCGGATGCCACTATTCAAATGCTCAAAGAATTAGATGATTATGCTTATTTTAAAGTGTATTTAGAAGGTGATTTTCCGGCAGGTTTCAAAAGATTGCGTAACGAAACCCAAGATATGTTGGAAGAGTTTAAGGCTCATAGTCATTATATAGAATATACTTTTATCAATCCTTCAGGCGTAGCCGATAACAAAAAACGCGAAACATTAATTCAGGAACTTGTTAAAAAAGGGCTGCAACCAACCAATTTACACGTAAATAAAAAAGATGGCAATAGTCAGATATTAATTTTCCCGGGGATTATTTTGGAGTATAAGGGTTACGAGATTCCCATTGAATTACTGAATACACAAATGGGAGTGTCTCCGGAACGAATACTAAATAATTCTGTAGAAACGCTTGAATTTAACTTAGCATCGGCTTTGCTGAAAATACAAGATAATAAAAAACCTACTGTCGCTTTTTTAGATGGGCATGGCGAGTTAAAAGGTGCTTACGTTGCAGATATAGTTAAATCTTTAAACGAATTTTATATCTTGGGTAGTTTGAGAATAGATGGCAGGATGAGTAGTGTGTTTGCCGTTGATACCATTACCCAAAAAGTATTGGATAAACCTATAATAGATGCTTTAATTATTGCACAACCCACTAAAGCATTTTCCGAAAGTGACAAATATGTTATTGATCAATACATAATGCATGGCGGAAAAGTTTTTTGGCTGATTGATCCTGTTATTGCAAATATGGATAGTTTAAAAAATAGCAGTCAAACAGTTGCTCTTAAAAACGAGCTTAATTTAGACGATCAATTATTTAAATACGGAGTGCGTTTAAACAGTAATTTATTACTCGATCTTAATTCCCGTTCTATTCCCATTGTAACAGGAATGATTGGTAAACAAGCCCAACAAGAGCTGCTTCCTTGGTTATATTTTCCGGTTTTAATGCCGCAATCGCAGCATCCTATTGTACGAAATTTGAATAGTATAATGACAGAATTTCCTTCTACTTTAGATACAGTAGCTGTGAATAATGTTAAAAAAACTATTTTATTAAAGTCTTCACTTTATTCGCGATTGGTGGCAACGCCTGCTGTTATTGATTTGGCTTTATTGGAAGAGCAACCCGATGCGGCTAATTACCAAGCTCCTCCTCAAGATATTGTGGTGCTTTTAGACGGACGGTTTAAGAGCCTGTTTGCTAATAGAATTACTCCTGCTTTAAAAGATAAATTTAGCCTTCCACCAAGAAAAAATGAGAGTGAAAAAACAAGCATGCTGGTAAGTGCCGATGGCGATATAATTAAAAATCAAATACATTATAATCAGCATTATCCTTTGCCTTTGGGTTTCGATCAGTTTACAAGACGAACCTATGGAAACAAAGATTTTATAATAAATGCTATGAATTACCTTTGTCAGGATAATGGACTTATAAATATCCGATCACGAGAAATTACCTTACGCCTGCTCGACAAAAACAAAGTGGAAAAGAATAAAATTCTTATTCAGATATTTAATGTTTTTACTCCTTTGATTTTAATGCTTTTTTTAGGTCTAATATTGACCTATATCAAAAAAGTGAGATATACGGTTAAATAGAAAACAACAAAAGCCCTTGAATTAATTTTCAAGGGCTTTCTTTTTTTCTATCACTTCAAATGTAAAATTAGTCAGGGTTTCATTTAGAGTGAAACCCTGACTAAATTAAGTTTTAGTGACCGCCTTTTTCTTTTGGCATTTTTAATTTATCACCAGTTTCGTCAACAATTTGTTTTAAAAATTCTTTACTATAACCTGGTTGTTTTAACTTAGGATTTTGTTTTCCGGGATCAGCTGTTTTAATATTACCATCCATATACTTCATAAATAAGTAGTGGTAAAACTCTTTCCAAGCATAAGTTACTTTATCGGCTTCGGTACAAGAATAATTGGTAAGGTATTCTACTGCCGTTTTTGTATCTTTCTCTAAAAGAGCAAGAGCAACCTTATCCACTTCTTTAGTTGCAGCAACAAATCCATCTTCAAAGGCTTTTTGCTTTTCTGCAATTTCAGGATGAATTGTATTATAACGAGTATAAGCGAAATTACTTACTTGATTAAACACCCAAAAAGCAGCGTCATCACTCCAAACCATCATTTTACCATTGTCTCTTTCAAAAGTATGTGGGGCTTTTGTTATGCTGGAATACATTGGAATATATACAGAACTTGATGCGTCATCAACACCAAACCAAAATATACCGCCTATCTCGTTGGGTAACCAAGAGCGCGATTGAGCTACAAAAGAGAATCCTGTTTGTTGAGTAGCTGTTGCGCGTTCGTTGCAATAAGACTCTCCTTCTACTTCCCAAGTCAGTGGACGCCAACGATAAGGAACGTTAAAAGGTCCTGCTCCAACATCTTTACTCATATCCAATTCAGTTCCTTCGAGGTGATTACGCATAAAATGCATCATATCTTGAACACTAACTTTTTTATTTGGCTTTATCCACAAAGGCATGCGGTTAGTTGCATATCCATCAACATTTTTATCGCCATTGGCTAATTTATCGCCATGTTCAATATTTCCTTTTGCATATTCCCAATAGTCGTCCATATTGTCAACAAGCTGATCAAACATAGACCAAACACGGATTTCGCAAAAACGAGCGCCACCAAAATCGACAGGAGCATAAGTTTCAGAAAAACTAAAGTTTTTATCTTTTCCTTTATACCATTTCATTTTACGAGCAAAATCAATCACATCATAAGCATATACAGTTGTAATTTTAGTATCAAATATTTTATCTAAATTTTTAGATGTAATACTGGTTTTTCCATCGGCTTTTGGAAAAGTTCCAATACGAGCATGATTAGCATGACCACTAACATAACCATCGGGAATCATACGAGCTACCCAAACAGCACCTGTTTCAACACTTCCTTTGCTAATCATTTCCATAATCCAAACTTCATTGGCATCAGAAATAGAAAAAGATTCGCCGGAACTATAATAGCCGTATTTATCCATTAAATCGGCAATGTTTTTAATTGCTTCACGAGCAGATTTTGAACGTTGCAACGCAATATATATCAAACTACCATAATCCATAATAGCATTTGGATCGTGCAATTCACTACGTCCACCATAAGTTGTTTCACCAATAGCAACCTGGTATTCATTCATATTTCCTACTACATTATAGGTCTGTTTAGCTTGCTTGATAGCCCCAAGATATTTTCCAGTATCCCATTCATAAACATCCAACATAGCATCATCTGCCCAAGTTGCAGCCGGCCAATGGTATAATTCTCCGAATAAAACATGTGAATCGGCCGCATAAGAAATCATAGTAGAGCCATCGGTTGAAGCACCTTTTGTAATCAAATAGTTGGTACAAGCATTTGATTGATTAATTGTGGTAATAGACATCAGAATAGCTGTCATTAGCACGAATAAATTTTTCTTCATATTCAATTGTGTTTTAATTATTTTCGATAATGAATACAAAAATAATGGAATTGTGGATATGGACAAGATAATGCCGTTTATCTTTTATTCGCGGTGCGACTCGAAATCACATCCGGACAATTTACAATAAGAATTATTATATCGGTCTTAAATAATTATGTATTTTTGATTTAAATAAATAGAGTTTTTATGTCGAGTCATTCCAGCAAGAAGTCACGTTATAAAGCCCGTAAAAAACAACGTAATATAAATACGTTAAAAAGATACACTTATAATGTATTCACTTTTACTATGTATTTAGGACTGCTTATTTTTACTTATCTTCTATTTTATTCCTTACTTTTTGAACCTATTTTAATTTCAAAGTCTTACGGTACTAATGATATACGCGAGATGGTTTATCTGGCAATAGCCGGATTTATTGTTGGATTGTCGTATTTTATAAAGACGCTGATAAATTATAAGGAAGAGCAACAATGGCAAAAGAACTGGCGTTTATTACGCGATGTAAAATTTGATTTAACTCGTTATTCTTCTTTAAGAAGAATGGGTATTGATCATATTAATAAACGTAAACAAAAAAAGAAGCATCACCATTCCTCTAAAGAAAAACACAATTAGTATGCTTTGGTTTCCTTATGCCAAAATAAATTTAGGTTTAGCCATTTTAAATCAACGTATTGACGGATATCATAATATCGAGAGCCTTTTATCGCCCATAAAACTTTATGATATTTTAGAGATTATCGAAAATCCCAATCAAAATAAGGACGAATTAAAACTTACGGGCTTTCCGCTTGATATATCAATCGAAGATAATTTAGTTTGGAAATCAGTACTTATTCTACGAAAACACTATACTTTTCCAAGTATAAAAATTCATTTGCACAAACAGATTCCAAGTGGAGCAGGCTTAGGAGGCGGAAGTTCTGATGCGGCTCATACTCTTTTGGCTATCAATCGGCTTTTTCATCTCAACATTAACCGGAATGCTTTAATAAAATTAGCCTTAGAAATTGGCAGCGATTGTCCGTTTTTTTTAATACAAAAAACACAATATGCAAAAGGAAGAGGCGAACTTTTAAAACCTTTTAAGCTAAACTTAAATCCCTTAAAGCTCTTATTAATAATTCCCGATATTTCTATTTCTACCAAAAATACTTATGATAAAGCTACAATAAAGACACATTACAATCTACCCAAAGACGTTCTTAAAAAACCTATTGAAAATTGGAAGCAGCTTTTAAAAAATGATTTTGAAAATATAATATTTACCGATTTCCCTCTTTTAGCAGAAATAAAAGAAAAACTTTATCAAAAAGGCGCAATCTACGTATCTCTAAGTGGAAGCGGTTCAGGGATATATGCTTTTTTTTCTGAAAAAATTGTTATAAAATTACCTGAACACTATCGATATTATTGGTTAATTTTTTAATTATATCTTTTTTTGTCGCCAATTTCCTTTTATCAAATACCAATAGCTAAACAGGCCAAGCCCCTAATTCAACCTCTCCCACTCGACCTAAAAAGGCTATATTAATAACATTTATAATATTTTGTGCAAGTAAGCTTAGAATTATAGGATAAGAAACCTGCCAAATTTTATTATACGAGGGAACGCCTTCTTTCATATTGCAATTTAGATTTTCCTTCGAGACAAAATATGTTTTTTAAAACATAAAACCGTTGTTCTGTAAAATACGGAAACGTTTTCTTAAAATATCATCAATGCCAAATAATGAGAAGGATGCTAATGCAATAATAAATATTAAGGACAAAGAAAAAGTACGAGTAAAAATACGAATAATATAATCTAAAAATATCGTATTTACATTCTCCAATAAATAGCGAATAATCCCCTCTTCAGGTAGCCAAACAGAAATATAAGGCCAAATGATAAGCACCACAATTAGATTAATAAGAGCGATTAAGCCAAAGATTAAGAAAGTAATTTTTTTTCCTACGGTACTAACGCTATACTCTGATGCTAAGCTCTCTTTTTGTTGAACATTAGCCATAATATTGGCTGTAAAATTTAAAGAAGGCGACAATAGATAATTTTCATTAAACAATGACTTTAAAAAAGTGTCTTGATCAACCTCCTGATATCCTTCTGTTTTTTCTATCGTTTTCATCTTTTGATAATTTTACCTTAACGATAAGATGTAAGTAGTTATTAATTCCTTTGCTGTATTATAAAATCTCGATAATAACTCTTTGCATCATTACAAATTTATAAATTGTTTACAATCTCTTCATTTTTCACTAAGTCTTCTTGCATCTTAACATACAGTTTTTTTCTAATACGATGTAATTTTACTTTCACATTAGCTGTCGACAATCCTGTTATTGAACTAATATCATTAACCGATAATTCTTTTAAATAAAAGAGATTAATAATTAAATAATCATCGTCGGATAAAGTACGCAAAGCTGTTTGAAGCATTTTTTGTTGCTCTTCAGCATCAACAGCATCCAAATCCTCACGTATATCATCTTCCGAATAATTTGAAATAACAAAATCATCAAGTGCATGAACTTCTAACCTACGTTTGCGAGTCATTGAAATTGCCGCATTATAAGCTATTCTGTATAACCAAGTCGAAAATTTGGCATCTCCTCTAAACTTATCTAATTTATCAAAGGCTTTTAAAAAAGTATCTTGTGCCAACTCTTCGGCTTCTTCGGCTTTTCTGACAATTCTAAAGCAAATGGTATAAACCATTCCTTTATGCTTTTCAACAAGAGGAGCATACGCACTGCTGTTGCCTTTAAGCACCTCCTCTATGTAAAAACTATCATCTTTAAAAGCCATTTTACCTGGTTTTCATTTATAGGACGGAAAATAATACTTTCGGTTACAAAACAAAAGCTTAAAATTTAAGCTTTAATATAAGAGGGATTAATATTCATAATATAAACGTAAGCAAACCACTTATACTATTCATATGGTCTTTCTAAAATTGCTTGCGCAATAACAGCCTGGCGTAAATCAAAGTCTAAAGAGTTAGTGTTTTTATCCTCCTCATTATCATCAATTGCCGATTTTTGTATTTCATTCTCTTCTTCTTCAAGAATAATAGAGGGTTCCACATTATCGGTTCCTGAATAAGTATCAATTTTGCTTTCTACATCTGCTTCAGGAACAGTATCTAAATAATCTGCTTCCTCATAATCAGATACTTCTTCCTGATTTTGATAAGTATCAAGAATTTCTTCTTCAAAATCACCCTCCGAATAAGGATGAGGAGCAACAGAAGCCGTTGAAGGTTTTTCTTGATGAAACATAGATTCTAGAACATTATCAATAATATCTGAAGACTCAGATGTTGGAGAAGATGGGCTTTGAGAGCTATTTACTTTAGCCTTATTTTTTTTCACGGCAGAATAAATACTATAAACTATCCATCCAACAAATAAAAGCGTATAAATAAAATCGTCCATTTTATAATTTTAAGGTGTAAAGTTAAATAAAATAACAGGAAAAAGCTTGAGTTTGTTTAAACTATATACCCAACCAGCGAAATAAGAAAAAGCTACGCCTGCGTTTCCCCATATTTTTAGGTTTTTTCCGACTTTGTTTTATCATATTACGCTGTTGCTCGTTTTGTATCTTAGTTTGGTGTTTATACTTTTTATCGTACTGTTTGGTAAATTTTCTATTGGCTTTTCGTTTACTACGTTCTGCCGAACGAATAGCCTTTTTTTCCATACGGGATGCATGATCCAAATGTAAAGATTTGCAAGAGCTAAAACTTCCCGTTAAAGAAAGAAACAAGGTAAAAATAAATACAAGTCTAAGATTTTTTTTTATTTCCATGTTGATTATCTAAACAGACTTTAAAGGTATTTATTTTTTCCAAATACTTTTAAAACTCTCATTAGTCTTTTTTATTTCTATTATTTGCTAAAGTGAAAAATATATGTAGCTTTGTAAACAGCTCAGAATGAGCAACAATATATAGGTAATCAAATACCTAAAAAACGAAAAACTAAATTGATTTTATTATGGCGAAAGTTTTAGTTTTGGGTGCCGGAGTTTCCGGTCATACTGCTGTTATGTATTTAAAAAAACTGTTGGGTAAAAAACACGATATAATCATGGTGAGTCCAAACAGCCATTATCAGTGGATACCATCAAATATTTGGGTAGGAGTAGGCTTAATGACATCCGAACAGGTTAAGTTTAAATTAAAGCCTGTTTATGATAAAAAAGGAATTGTTTATAAACAAGCTATGGGAATCTCTATTCATCCCGAAGGCGATAATGAAATCGAAAGTCCTTATGTAAAAATACGCTATGTCGAAGAAGGGAAACAAGGTCTTGAAGAAAATGTTACTTACGATTTCTTGATAAATTCTACCGGACCAAAACTAAATTTTGCAGCTACAGAAGGTTTAGGACCTGATAAATTCACCCAATCGGTATGTACTTACGACCATGCTGAACATGCTTGGAAAAATCTTCAGTTGGCTCTAGAAAAGATGGAGAATGGAGAACACCAAACTTTCCTTATAGGAACAGGTCATGGACTTGCTACTTGTCAGGGTGCTGCTTTTGAATATGCTTTAAACATTGCTTTTGAAGTAAATAAACGCAAACTAAATAAATTAGCTGATATCGTATGGATTAGTAATGAATATGAGTTGGGCGATTTTGGTATGGGTGGTGCTTACATTAAGCGTGGAGGCTATATTACACCTACTAAAATTTTCACAGAATCTATTTTAGCTGAATATGGTATTCGCTGGATTAAGCGCGCCGGAGTTTATAAAGTAGAAGAAGGAAAAGCATTTTACGAGAATTTAGAAGGCGAATATTTAGAGCAAGAATTTGATTATGCAATGTTAATTCCCGGATTTAAGGGTACGGATATGAAAGCATTTAATAAAGCTGGAGATGATATAACAAATACTGTTTTTGCTGCTAATGGAATGATGAAAGTTGATGCTGATTATTCAGGTAAACCATTTGAAGAATGGTTGGCATCGGATTGGCCTTTAATTTACCAAAGTCCGACATACGACAATCTATACGCTAGCGGTATTGCATTTGCTCCTCCTCATGGCATGTCTAAACCTCAGAAAAGCAAAAACGGAACACCTATATTTCCAACACCGCCAAGAACAGGTATGCCATCGGGTGTAATTGGAAAAATTGTTGCTCAAAATGTAGTTTATCGTATTAAAACAGGAAAAGGCGGACATCCTCACCATGCTACTATGGCTAAGATGGGTGCTGCTTGTATTGTTTCTGCAGGATATGGTCCTTTTACCGGACAGGCAGCTACTATGACTGTTTCACCAATTGTTCCCGACTGGAATAAATATCCGGAATACGGAAGGGACATCTCAAAAACCGTTGGTGTTGTTGGATTAGCCGGACATTGGATGAAACTTTTTATGCATTATATGTTTCTTTATAAAGCCAAAGGAAAATTTGGTTGGTCTTTAATTCCCGAATAAAAAATAAGATTATGACTAATATACACGATCGATTAAAAAATACTCCGTATTCCGGACAGGCTTTTGCTACACGACCATCAAAATGGACTATGCATTGGCGTCGCAATTTTTTCTATCAAGTTTATCAATTCTTTAAACTGAACTTAAAAATTATGTTGATGGTTGTTAGAGGTCACTCTTAATCAATTATATACAAAATCTACAGGACGGCTTTCCTATTTATGCTTAATAAGTGATAATTGTCGGAGTGCCTTTTGCATTTTAGCTTCTAAATCTTGAAAATCAGGTATTGTTTTTCCTACATAAACAAAAGCAACCTCTGCTTTTATATGTTTTTCTTCAAGAATATCAAGCAATAAAGATTTATTTAAACGATAAGATTCTCGGCATAATCTTTTTATACGGTTTCTGTCTACCGCAAGCTTGAATTGTTTTTTCCCAATACTAAAAAGAACAGAAGCTCTTGGACTTACCTCTTGAATTTCTTCAAAATTATAGTAAACTTTAAAAGGGTAGCTAAAAAACGATGATCCATGCTCAAAAAGGCGATGAATATTTATTTTACTATTAAGACGTTCCTTTTTATTAAAGGTATACATTTTTAGGG
>Ga0164318_10000906_pt1 | contig 24753 bp, 26 predicted proteins | sample GuaBasSedimGuay9_FD_113734 | JGI IMG/M metagenome (GOLD analysis project Ga0164318, IMG submission 113734) | Subseafloor sediment microbial communities from Guaymas Basin, Gulf of California, Mexico - Guay9, Core 4571-4, 0-3 cm | ecosystem: Environmental > Aquatic > Marine > Hydrothermal vents...
GATTCAGAAACAATGCAAAAAAATGTATAACAAAAACTGTAGAGAAATGGGAATAAAAATAGTTAAACTCAACGGACAAAAAGGAATCGTGAGATGTGATCATATTGAAAAAGAAAACACTATCAATCTTTTAAACTCTATTAGAGAAGTATCTTCTACAAAGGTTGAAATTAAAACATTAAAAACCTCTGGAACCATTAAAACTTTTAAAAGAAAAAAATTGTTCAACTAAAAAAACAAAAAAAACGAGAAAAAAATTGGGTGAAAAGTGCAGGTGAATATGCAGAGGAATATGCAGGTGAATATTTACATTACCGATAAGTTATTAAAAGGCTTTGTTATTTAGATTAAGTGAGTAGTGGATGGGATGCAGAGTGGAGATAGTACAGTTACTTCTCCAGAGACGCTAAGACCCCTTATTATGAGGTCTCTAAGGAGGAGTAGCGTTCGGAAAAAGATCGCGGAATACCTTTTTGACATTAGTCCTAGTGGTAGTTACACTTCTGATATCGCATATAATGTTAAAACAACTCCAACTAATGTGATAGGTGCGTTACGTGGGATGAACTCTCGTTATAGAGATAACGAGTCGCTTATTAGTCTCAACCTTGTAGAAGTAATAGAAAGTGGTAAAAACGTTAAAATTTATAGGTTAACAGATTTTGGTAAAGAAATCATACGATCGATGAGAGAGAGAAGATAAAAAATTTGTTTTTTTAGATAGGTTTCTTTTTGACAAAATATGTCTTATAGTTGTTCGTTATAGTTTTTTTTGTTTGATTTTGTACTCGTTAAGCCGCTGGGGGGATTTGAACCCCCGACCTATTCCTTACCAAGGAATCGCTCTAGCCAGCTAAGCCACAGCGGCAGGGTTTTGTCTCATGAATAAAACAAGTATTTATTTTATTTTTTGCCAAAAAAACTTGGGTTGAATGCAAAATTTAATTTAGCTCTTCTTTCTTTCTGAAATTCCAGTTGGAGGTTTTTTATAGTTGAAATCCTTAGATTTACCAGATGTGCAGTCGAGTCCTTCGCAGTCAAATTTTAAGTTAACCCGTGTAGGGGTAACTGGTGTGAAAAAACTTGTTAATGTGAGGAGACCTGGTAGAGCAGTTGCTATACCTCTTGTGGTGAAAATGGATCTTTTTGTTGATCTCCCTGCTTTTCAGAAAGGTAGTCATATGTCTAGGAATCTTGAACTGGTTTCAGAGGTTATTGATGCGGATCTTCAGCAGCCTGTGTCTGATCTTGAAACGTTTTGTGCTAAGACTGCTAAGCTTCTGTTGAAGAAACATGAGTATGCTACTTTTTCAGAGGTGAAAGCTGAGGCTGATTATTTTTTAGAGAGAACATATCCTTCTGGAAATAAAGGGCTTGAACCTTATAAGTTAGTTGCTGAAGCGAGAGCTCATAAAGACGATGGAGTGAAGAAACTAATTGGAGTACGGGTTATTGGTATGACGACTTGTCCATGTGCGAGGGAAGTGATAAAAGCTATTGGTGATTATAAAAAAGATGAGGTTCCTCCTACACATAATCAGCGTAATATTACAACACTTATGATTGAGGTACCTGGTGATGATAAATCTGTTGATGCTAATGATCTTATTGATATTGTGGAGGATTCTTTTAGCAGTCCAACGTATAGTATTTTGAAACGTAGGGAAGAAGGGCAGCTGGTTTTTGATGCTCATAAGAATCCAAAGTTTGTAGAAGATGTTGTTAGAGATATTCTTAGTAGGATACTTAAAAAATATAGGAATTTACCAGATGATGTACTTGTTGTTGTACGTAGTGAGAGTGAAGAGTCTATTCATAAACATAATGCTTTTGCTGAACGGGTTACAACATTAGGTGAGCTGAGGAAATAAAAGAGGTATGAGTTTCTGAGTTTAAGAGTGTTTTAAAAGAAACATGGGAGAGTACTCTATTTCTTCTTGAGATACTGGTCCCTATTAGTATAGACGTCTGAAAGGGTTTTTGTGAACTAAATATGATAAAGGTTTAAAACAGGTTTTTGATTACAGTGGTTTATGACACGTTATAAGATTGCATGGCTCCCTGGTGATGGTGTTGGTAATGATGTTATGGATGCTGCGAGGATAGTTCTTGATAGAATTGATCTCGATGCCGAGTATATCCCTGGTGATGTAGGTTGGGAGTTTTGGAAGAAAGAAGGTGATCCTTTACCAGAGCGTACTATTGATCTTCTTAGAAAGTGCGATTGTTGTTTGTTTGGTGCTATTACGTCTAAACCAAAGGATGAAGCGCAGAAAGAGTTAGCACCTGAGTTACAGGGTAAGGGTTTTGTGTATTCTAGTCCGATTGTGCGGCTTAGGCAGCTTTTGAATCTTCATACTAATCTTCGTCCATGTAAAGCATTCCCTGGTAATCCTTTGAATTATCGTGACGATATTGATATAGTAGTTTTCCGTGAGAACACTGAGGGTTTGTATGCTGGTGTTGAGTTTCATCCTGTTCCTAAAACTGTTTTTGATGCTTTAATGGTTCATCCTAAGATGAAAAAATTTGAAAAAACATCATTGAACGACCTTGCTATTTCTACTCGTATTTTTACTCGTAAAGCCTGTCAAAATATTATTCGTCAGGCGTTTGAGTATGCAAAAGCACATGGTCGTAAGAGTGTAACTGTTGTTGAAAAACCTAATGTTATACGTGAGACAAGTGGTCTTATGATACAAGAAGCTAGGGAGATCGCTAAGGATTACCCAGGTGTTGAACTTTGGGAGACTAATGTTGATGCTATGTGTATGTGGCTTGTGAAGAATCCTCAGAAGTATGATGTATTAGTTGCTTCTAACATGTTTGGTGATATTATTTCTGATCTTTGTGCTCAACTTGTTGGTGGTCTTGGTTTCGCTGCTAGTGGTAATATTGGTGATGATTTTGCTTTGTTTGAGCCAACTCATGGTTCTGCTCCGAAGTATGCTGGTCAGTATAAAGTGAACCCTACGGCTATGCTCCTTAGTGTTAAACTTATGCTTGATTGGCTTGGTGAGAAAGAAAAAGCAAATAGGCTTGAGCAGGCGATAGCTACTGTTATCAAAGAGGGCAGGGTTAAAACATATGATTTAGGTGGTAATAATACAACTCTTGAAGTAGCAGAAGAAGTAGCTAGGAAATACGAAGGATAGTAAAAAACTATAGGTTTTTTCTAGAAAAATCTATAAATATCTATTTGTTACTCGTCAAACGGATCGGGGTTAAGGTTTATGGTTAAAAAAAAAGTAATTATTATGGGAGCAGCAGGTAGAGATTTTCATAACTTTAATGTTTTTTTCAGGGATAATAAGGATTATAAGGTTGTTTGTTTCACAGCGACTCAGATACCAGGGATACATGGTAGAAAATACCCATCTGAACTTGCAGGTTCCTTGTATCCACAGGGGATTCCTATATACCCTGAAGAAGAAATAACTATGCTTATCAAGAAATATGATGTTGACGATGTTGTTTTTGCATATAGTGACGTTCCTTATTCTTATGTTATGCAGAAATCTGCTATTGTGAACTCTGCTGGTGCTAATTTTGTTTTAATGGGTGAGAAAGATACGCAGATTAAATCTAATAAACCTGTTATTGGTGTTTGTGCTGTTCGCACTGGTTGTGGCAAATCACAAGTATCACGTGCTATTTTTAAAATCCTCAGCGAAAAAGGATACCGGGTTGCTAGTGTTCGTCATCCTATGCCTTATGATCCTGATATTAGTACACAGATTGTACAGCGTTTCGCTAGTTATAAAGATCTAGATAAGTATAACTGTACTATCGAAGAACGTGAGGAATACGAACCATATATAGATATGGGTGGTATGATTTATGCTGGTGTTGATTATGGAAAAATTTTAAAAGAAGCAGAGAAAGAAGCAGATGTTATAATATGGGACGGGGGGAACAATGACTTTAGTTTCTATAAAACAGATATGCTTATAACAATCGCTGACCCGCATAGACCGGGTCATGAAACTAGTTACTACCCTGGTGAATTAAATGCTCGTTCCGCGGATGTTGTGATAATAAACAAGGTTAACACTGCTGAGAAATCTAAGATAGAGGTTGTGAAGAAAAATATACAATCTATCAACCCTGATGCAAAGATTATCCTTGGTGTTTCAACTGTTTATGCTGAAGATGAAAGTAAAATACAGGGTAAAAAAGTACTTGTTATAGAAGACGGTCCTACTGTTACTCATGGTGGTATGCCATATGGTGCTGGTACCGTGGTAGCTAAAAAAGCAGGAGCCCGTGAGATTATGGATCCTCGGCCTTTCGCTGTAGGATCTATTATTGATACATTTAAAAAATATACCCATCTCACAAATGTTTTACCCGCTATGGGTTATGGTAAAAAACAGATTAAAGAACTTGAAGAAACTATTAACAATAGTGATTGTGAACTTGTTGTTAGTGGTACACCTATTGATGTAACACGTGTTTTGAAAACTATTAAACCTATTGTTAGAGTAAAATATGATGTTGGAGATGAGACTTTCAAAGAATTAAAAAGTATTGTTGAAGAGTTCATTAAAAACTATTTAAAATAAATATTTGTTAAAAAAAATTTAGTGGAGTTTACCACCTTCATAGGTGAAATATGCGAGTAACGCCTCTAACTGTATATGTGGGTTGCTTCCTTCGATGAGTCTAAACTCGGTTTCACCTGTTCTTTCAATGAGTTTTATCTTACTCTCATCCGGTATAGTGAGATCAAAAATAGTTTGATGTATCTGTTTAACTATATCCTCGCCGCTGAGGCCATATTTTATAAGGAGATCATAAAGCTGGTTTCTAGCGGCCATAAAATTACCACTAAGTGCTGTATTGATTAAAGCTTTTACATCCTCTGGTTTAGCAGTAGCACTAGTCTCATATAGTACTTCTGCTGTGATTTTTTTGTTTAATGATGCTCCTACTTGTAAGACATTAATCGCTTTTCTTAGGTCTCCTTTTGAAATAAAAACAAGTGCTTCAAAACCATCAGGTGTTATTTCTATTTTTTCAGCAGAGGCTATCCTCTGGATGTATTTTTTAATATCTTCATCTCTTATTGGGCTGAAACGGAAAACTGTACATCGTGACTGTATAGGTTCAATGATTTTAGAGGAATAGTTTACAGAGAGTATGAAACGGCAGATATGTGAATATTTTTCAATTGTACGACGTAGAGCGGCCTGGGCATCAGCAGTGAGAGAATCAGCTTCATCTAAAAAAATTATTTTAAAATCTGCTTTTCCAATAGGAGCAGTACGTGCAAAATCTTTGATTTTACCACGAATGATACCAATGCCTCTCTCATCGCTAGCGTTAAGCTCATTAAAATTCTGCTTCCAGTTTTCACCAAATAGTTCCCTACAAAGAGCAAGGGCACAAGTGGTTTTACCGGTACCAGCAGGACCAGCGAATAACAAATGCGGTACGTTTTTAGCTTTAACATAGGCTTTAAGACGTTCAACTATTTCATCTTGACCAACAACTTCATCAAGGTTTTTCGGTCGGTATTTCTCAATCCAGATATCCTCCATTTTTAAAACCCCGTGGTAATGCGTCAATACTATCTTAATGTTTTTCCTTCTAAAAAACCTCTGATTAACTTAGGTAGTTTTTCTATATTGCGTGTGAATCTATGATCATCGTGTAAAAATTTTATCACTGCCTCTTGTTTTTTTGCGAATTCTATACCCCACTCATTTGGAATCACGTCATCCAGTGTACCTAGAATTAAGAATGTTTTACATGGGATTTTTTCTTTAAATAATTGTTCATCTTGCATCTCTTGAAGTATCCTCTGTGGTATTCCTTGTAACCTTGCTATATCTATAGATAAGGGTATTATCGCTGGGTTTAGGAGTATTAACTGTTTTACATTATTTTTACTCCTTATTGCTGTTTTTGTTGCTAATAGTCCACCGAGTGAAGATCCTATTAAAACAACATTGTTGTCTTCTTGTATTTGTTCCATTATTTTTTTAACAGCATCTGAGATTATGAGATCTTCTGGTTTACAATCTCTATATTTTATTGATACAGCGTTTAGTGTCTTTTTGAAAAGTATACCTTTTGTACTATTTGGGTTTGATTGATAACCATGGATATAATACAACATCATTTTATGATTATGTAAGGTGTGTATTAAAATTCTTCTACAAATCAGTATTTTAACATAAAATTTATATATAAACAATATTATTTTATTTAATGAAAAGAACAAAAGTGATGAAAATGAACAAAAAAATAATCGTTACTATAATAAGCATATGTTTTTTCACAATGGGTGCTAATTCAGTTTTTGCATTGAACTTAAATGAAAAAATAGTTAGAAATACTCAAAAAATTGTGACAGAGAATAAAGCAATTGATGAAAATATAGATATCGTTTTTCAAGCTTATGGCCCAGTGAGAAAGATTACAACTTTTGAATTTTTAAACGGTTCTGAAACAGAAATACAGCTAATAAATAAGATGATGTCTAAGAGATTATTTTATCCAATATTTCCTGCTGTGGCTGTAAAAAATTTGACTTTTAATATAACTTTTACAGAAGCGGTTAAAAATTATTCAAGATACTGGTATGTTACAAGCTATATTGATGAAGAAAATAACTTAACAACTATTATAAATAAACCACATGGTTATACTGTTAAAAACTTTACAGGGCTTTTCATATTTATAAAACCAAAAATCTTTAGGTTTTTATGTATAGGTCCAAAATTCTTCAGACCGTATAGATTCATGATACTTGGTCACTGTGAGAATATAACTTCTAAGATTGTAATTACATAAAAAAATACTATTTTTTTATTTTTTTAAGAATTTCAGGTACAGTATCCGATTTCTAGGTCCATCAGCTTCATAAAAAAATATACGCTGCCAGGTACCAAGGATGAGGCTATTGTTTTCAACTATCACTGAAACTGATGAGCCAAGTAGACTTGCTTTGATATGAGCATCACTATTACCCTCCATGTGATGGTAACTATTGTTTTCTGGAACCAGTTTTTTTAAAGTCTCAATTATATCTCTCTGTACATTATAGTCCGCACCCTCGTTTATTGTTACTCCTGCTGTTGTATGTGGTACATAAATAATAACTATTCCGTTTTGCAGTTTTTCTTCTTCAACAATTTTTTGAACCTTGTCTGTTACATCTATCATCTCGTTTCTCTTATTTGATGTTATTTTTATTTCTCTCATAAATCTTTTAAAAAATGTTTAAATGATTTATAACTTCTACGGTAATATTTTTGTATACCTTTTTTGTTTCGTTTTTTCTCTCTTAATGGATGTGAAAAAAATTTGAAGAAGTTGCAACCTGATGCTATTTTATTTGACATGGATGGAGTACTTGTTGATAGCCTTGATGCTTGGTGGAGATCATTGAATCAAGCGCTTAAAAAATTTGGTTACAGTGGGATCTCGCGTGATGAGTTTATTAGAAAATATTGGGGTCATGATTTGTTTGATAATATTAAAAAAATGAATATCTCAATGGATGTTGGGAAGCTTTGTAATAAACTGTATAGGGTGAATGTTGATGATGTTAAGATATACCCAGGGGTAAAAACTGTTCTTCAGAGACTTGAAAAATACAAAAAAAGTATTATTACTAACACACCTAAAGATTCCGCGGTTGAGATTCTTAGGAAATTAGATATTGAGAAATATTTTGAGTTTGTATTAACTAGTGATGATGTATCTATGGCGAAACCATCTCCTGAGATTATTTTAAAATCATGTGAAATACTTGGTGTTAAAATAGAGGATGTTATCCTTGTGGGTGATACCGTTAGTGATGTAAAAGCAGGTAGAGCCGCTGGTTGCAGGGTAGTAGGAATTAACGTTGATGCGGATTATACTATTACGAGTGTTTCTGAGTTAACAAAGCTTATTATTCTTTAAAAAATGTTTAAGTAGAAAAAGGGTGATTAACCATGAGGATTGGGATATGGATGATATCGAGTTAATCGAGTATAAAAAGGTCGATTTATCTAATAGTTTACTCGTTGTTGCTTTTCCAACTGTTGGGCTTATTAGTTCAATCGCGGGTCGTTATATTATTGATTCATTGAAACTAGAAGAAATCGGTGCTATTCTTTCGAAAGAGTTTATGCCAGCTACTGTGATTCATAACTCTAAACCGTCTCCACCTGTACGTATCTACGCTGGTAGGAAAAAATGTGGACCAGATGGCTCCTGTGAACAAATAGCTGTTATTATCTCAGAGTTTATGCCACCGTATAGTGTTATCAAACCTCTTGCTGATAAAATCTTAGAATGGATGAAAATGAAAGGGTGTAAAGCTATTGTTGCACTTGAAGGCACTCATGCCTTAGGGGATAACAAAAAAGAACTAAAAGTATATGGTGTAGGTAGTAATTTAGAGATGAAAAAATTACTTAAAAAATATGGTATAGAAGAGACAAAGGAGGGGATGATCGCTGGTGTAAACGGTGTCCTTCTTTATGAAGGTGTATTTATGCAGAGTGATGTCATGTGTTTACTATCAGAGGCTCATGTTTCTTATCCCGATTCACGAGCTGCTGGTAACTTGTTACAGAAACTAGATGTTATGCTCCCTGGGATCAAGATCGACCCGGAGCCGCTGTACAAAGAGGCTGAAGAAATTGAAAAGAAAATCAGAACGTTTATGGAACAGTCCAAACCTACTGCGCCGTCGCTTCCGCCTATTCCTTCTCAGATGTACGGTTAAAAAAAATTAGGATTTAATCATATTTTTTTTACATGTTGTTGATGCCTTATGAGTCCAAAAGATGAGATACTTGAAAAAATCTATCGTTTAGCATATAAATATGAAGCTGAACGTGGTAGCTGCCCGCAGTGTGTTCTCTCTGCGATTATGGAAACGCTATGCGTTGGTGACCCTAAAACAGTACAAGCCTCTGATGCTTTAGCTGGTGGAACAGCTCTCTCCACTAGAGGGACATGTGGTGCAATTAGTTGGTGGTCTTTTAGCTATTAGCTCTATCGTTGGGAGAAATTATGAAGATTTCAGCGGAGGAAAAAATAGACGTCGTGTTTTTCAATATGCAAAAAAACTCTATGATAGGTTTATTGAAGAATATGGTTCACCATTTTGTAGAGATATTCATATGAAACTTTTTGGACGAACGTTTAACTTTTTTGACCCAAAAGAATATGCAGAGTTTGAAAAACTTGGTGGTCATATAGACAAATGCCCTAGTGTCTCTGGTAACGTTGCACGTTGGGCTGCAGAGATAATACTCGATGAGATAAAGGTAAAAAAATAGAAAAAACAGGGTACATCAGTGAGGTTTAACCTAAAAAAAGTTTTTTTGTATAGTGTATAGTCCTTAGAAAAAGGGGCAGTAGATGAAAACATTTAAACACAACCTATAGATATATACTGTTGATTTAGAAGGATGGGTTGATTATGGTGGAGATCACTATTGAACATAAAGGAGTTGTTAAAACTCTTAATAAAGAAGAAGTTGATGTACTTTTAAACCTGTATCATAACATAGATGATTTTGTTGAAGATTTAAACAAGTTAGACGGTTCTCAGGATACTGCTTTACAAGATTTAATTAATAAAAACCTTGTTTCAACTACGGTAGTGGATGATAAAAATATTCTCTCACTTACAGATGACGGTTTGAACATATGTGGTTCAATAATGTTTCATAAGATCGGAGAAAAAAAATCTTTATTTAAAGAGAAAATGCAGAATCTACCAGAGCGAGCAGTTACATGTTTAGTCAACCGTGTTATGTGGCGAGATGAAACCTCTGATAGAATAAGTAGGATAACCAACCAGGTTTTTATACCGTATGGGGTAGATGAAAAAATATGGTATGAAAAAATGTTGTTAATGGATAAAAGAATGCAAGGGTTACTTGAAAAATTTTATGGAGTCCTTGAAGAATTAGATCTCATTAAAGTTGTTAACAATAACAGATGGTGTTCACAGGAGGTTGAAAATTTTCTAAAAAACGAATATAAAAATACTATGGATCTCACATGGATAGAAGAGGATTCACTTAAATATTATTATTTCTTTTTTACGTATGCTCAGAATCAGAGGAATTTAATAAATTTCTTTGGGGAAGGAGAAAAATATAAAAATTTGTTTTTTACTGAAGAAAAACTATTAGAGGGTTATGGTTTTTCATCTGATAAGTCTAATCCGGGTATGATCTCAAACTTTTTAGGTATAAGTGAAAAACGTATAATTGGTTTCCTTGAGGAAATGCAGAGTACAGGTATTGTAAATGAGCGTTATTACCCTCTTTCTTCGTTTTCATTTTTTAGCGATGAGGATAGAATATTTGTTATTCAGGATATCGCAAGATATATGGGTTTTATAACTGATAAGTTTTTGACACCTGTGGTTGATTCTCTTTTACAATCTTAGTTAAAAAAGTTTGGAGAAAAAAAAATTCTATTTTTTTTCTTTTTTAAAGGAATTTTATACCGCCTTCTGTGATTATGATATCTTGTGGTTTAAGTGTGTGTTTTGTTGCTCTCATTTTACGTATTATTAGCTTACGGCGGTCCATGGTGGTATCTATATCCATGAGTATGATACCGTCGACTAAGAATTCTGAGATTGTGTCACGTGAGAGACTACGGCTTCCTTCTGGTATCTCAGATGTGACCATGGCTGTACAGTTTTCTTTACCAAGCATGCTTATAATGCGTCTTATATGCAAACGAGTAGTAGCGATAGAATCTACTGGGTATCTTTTGTTTTCAACCACGTCTTCAGAAGGGATGATTTCATGTACACCGCTAACCCAGACTGGTACTTCTGAAACTGGTGTTAGAGAATCAAGTACAATCCTTGAATAGTTACCATTTCTAATTTCTTCTTCCATTTCTTTATGTATACTGCTTTTATCAAGGTCGAGGTATATAAATTTGAGTTGCCCTTTTTCTATCCATGGTGTGAAATCAAATCCTACTTCTTTTGCTTGTTTAACAATGTTTGTAACTCGCTCATCTGATGTAAGATATAGACATCGCTCTCCTCTGTTAAGCCCCTCCCATAAAAAATGGAAACATAGAATTGTTTTACCAGAACCAGGGGTACCAGATACAAGTGTTATACTATTCTTTGGAAGCCCACCTGATAACAGTTCATCTAAACGTGGGATGCCTGTATTAACTCGTTCAATGTATTCATTTTTTGATATATTTATATCCTCATTTAACATATCCATAATCCATCACGTTATCCCAGGGAAAAACTCCCTCCTATAACCATCTCCAGTTTTTTTCTATTATCTTCCCAGGTATTTAAATAATTTTCTAACCTTTTATATGTTTATCTAAAATTAGAATAAGGTAAATATTAAAAAAAAATTTCATTGTTAAAATTGAAATAGTTTCAAATAAGTTTAACTAGAAAAAACAAGTTTTTAGAGTATGAAAAGCATGTTGAAAATTTCAATACTTGATGGTTATGTTGATGAGCCGACATGCTTGGGTGTACCACCATATATTAGCCCATATCCTAGATACATTGCTGGTGCTATAAAAGAGTTTGATAAAAAGATTAATGTTAGTTATTTCACAATAGATCAAGTACGTAATGATTCAAAAATTATTGATTTTTTAGCAAAAAACGATATTGTGGTTACAATAACTGGTATGAGTACGCCTGGGAGGTATTTATCTGGTTTTCCAGCGGGTCCAAATGAAATAAAAAATTTAATGAGTATTTTATCGAAACCCATGAAAATATTATTGGGTCCAGCGGCGAAATATGGTTTTGGAGTATCTGGTGGTAAAAAAACAAGAATGGTCGAGGATGTTTTTGATCTATTAGTTAAAGGCGATGGAGAAATCGTGATATATGATCTTTTAAAAAACAGGTTAAACCTTGAAAAAATTGATCCAATGGAATGCCGGAGAAACGCAGGTCAAATCAGAGGATTTGCAATTAAAGGTTCAGAGGTAGTTAAACAACATCCTTTTTATCCTCATTATCTTATAGCTGAAATCGAAACATATCGTGGTTGCCCACGGAGTATAGTCGGAGGATGCTCTTTTTGTAGTGAACCCAGTAAAGGACTACCAGATTTTAGAGATACAAAAGATATCATAGATGAAATAAAAACTCTTTATCATAACGGGGTACGTCATTTCCGTCTAGGTAATCAACCCTGCATTTTTTCATACATGGCAAAAGACGCGTGTGATACTGAGTTCCCCAGGCCGAATCCTGATGCTGTTAAAAAACTCTTCAAAGGTATACGAGATGTTGCTCCTCTTCTAAAAACGCTTCATATTGATAATGCGAACCCTGGTATTATAGCGAGGTACCCAAGAGAGAGTGAAAAAATAGCTAAAACCATTGTACAGTATCATACACCTGGAGATGTAGCAGCTTTAGGTGTCGAGAGCGTTGACCCTATTGTTATCCATAGGAATAATCTAAAAGCATCATCTGATGAAGTTTTATCCGCGGTTAAACTTTTAAACAAAATCGGAAGAAAAAGAGGAGTAAATGGTATGCCTGAGTTTTTACCAGGTTTAAATTTTGTATTTGGTCTCGATGGTGAAACAAAAAACACGTACAATTTAGATTTTGAATTCCTAAAAGAAATACTTGATCAAGGTTTACTTGTACGGCGTATAAACCTACGTCAGGTTATACCTATCCCTAATACAAAAATGTACAATATCGGATCAAGGATAATTACAAAAAACAAATCTGAGTTTAAAAAATTTAAAAGAAAAGTTAGAAAAGAGATAGAACAGCCGATGCTTGAAAAACTACTGCCACGTAAAACTGTTTTAAAAGATGTTTACACTGAAAAACATGAGGGGAAACTAACTTTTGGTAGGCAAATTGGTAGCTACCCATTATTAGTAGGGATACCAGGTGTTTACGAGTTGAACAATTTTATCGATGTAAAAATTGTAGGCTATGGTTATCGTTCAGTCACAGGTGTACCATATCCTTTAAACATTAACAATGCTAAACGTGAAACATTAGAAGCTATACCAGGTATTGGGAAAAAAAGAGCTATACGGATTCTCGAAAAAAGACCTTTTAATAGTGAAGAACAACTCCATACTGTTTTAGATGATGCTGATGTAGCCTCAGATTTATTAGAATATATACGTGTATAGTTTTGTTCAACAAACCAAAGTTATAGGGGGATATTTAAAAAAACTGATAAAATTAAAATGATATAAGTTTTATAAGGGTTAGATATTATGGATGAAAAACATTTTACAGATTTTGCAGAGTTAGAAAAAAGAATCAAATACATGTTTAAAAACAAGGATCTTTTGAGGAATGCTCTTACGCATAAGACATTTGCTTTTGAAGCTAAAATCCCTGTTGAATACAATGAACGTTTAGAGTTTTTAGGGGATAGCATCCTTGGTTTTTTAGTAGCTGAACAGCTTTATAAGAGTAACAAGTATTTTTCTGAGGGAGAATTAACACGTCGTAGATCTGCACTTGTAAATAATGGTTTTTTAGCAGAGAAAGCAAGAAAACTTGGTTTAGGTGAGTTTTTATTATTAGGTAAAGGTGAAAAGAAGCAGAATGGCGCTCAGAATTCTACAAACCTGGCTAATGCACTTGAAGCATTGATAGGAGCAGTTTATTTGGATTCAGATTTAGAAAACGTCTGGATGTTTATTAAGAACAATATTTTTGATGATAAACTAGGTTTCTAAAAATTTAAAAAAAAAGAAGGGGGGTTCAAACTTTTGGGGATGGTAACCATTCTATTTTTTTAATTATTACGTTTCCATTTAAACTCTACTTTTTTGTAGTAAGGCGGTACTTTCTTGCCATCCCGGGTTTTATAACCTTCAACTGGTTCCCATCTAATCCCATATTCTCCAATTTTGCTATGTTTATGTCTCAATTTTTTTTATTCCTCCTTTTTCATCTTTACCATGCCATACTACAACATGGCTATGTCAATCTTTAGCATTGATGGTATTTAAAATTAATGTGTTAAAATGTCAAAATGAAAGAGTTTATCCTACTTGGGGTAGGTAAGTTTATGCATAAAGTGTGAGTATGATAAAACTATATGTGAATAAAAGTATTGAAAGAAGTGATTCCATGATGATTTCCATGTATCTTACTTTTTCAATCCCAGTCATAATTTTTCCTATCTCCCTTTAAGTTTTTATTCTGTGATTAATGTATATAAAGGATTTATTGTACAGCTGTTACCAGGGTTCTTTAACAATTGTTACTCTCCTTTTCAGAAGGGAGTATCAAAAAAAACCTGTGAAGTTGAAAACACTCATTATATTTCATGAGGATAAAAAGGAGGGGTTTTCTTTTATATCTGCTAAACGTTTAGCTAGTTCTATGTAGTGGTTGATATCTGTTTTTGCATTTATTACTATTTTTGCTCCATCTGGTGAACCTCCACCATGCATGCATCCTGGGACACCAGCACCTATAGTAAGCCATTCTATGAGTCTAGCTATTTTAGCCCGTGTTACACCCGATGTGTTTGCTTTTAGATATTTTTTAAGTAGTTCTCCATATCGTGGGTTGTTTATATCTTTATAAGATGGTAGACAACCTGTTTCTGCGATGCCCCCTGCGATGTCTTGTGTTATACGCTTTGTTTCATATGGAAGCCTTGCAACATGTACCTTGTTTACATTGGAAAGTAGTTGATCTGGGATCCATACACCAGAAGGGTGTTTTTTTCCAAGTACACTTGCTGCTATACCTATAGCAAATGTGGTTTCGTTGTTTATGATCATTTGAGTTATTTTTTCTTTAAAGTTTTTTTCAGAAAGCCCATTTGCTCTTGCCATGAGTACTGCTGCACCGATCATGATGTCTCCTTGACCTGCTACGCATCCACCAATAGCTGCTCTATATGGTGCTATGAAGTTCATAACTGCTTCACGGGTATACTGATATTCGCCGCACATGAATATTCTTTCTTTTGGTATGAAAACATCTTCGAATAAGAGATATGCTTGAGTAATCCCACCAATATTAACAGGTATATCAAAACCTTCTTCTAATTCACGGTGGTCACTAGGTCTTCTAGTTTCAACGATAGTAAGGTTTTTGATGTCACGTGGTATAACGAAAGAGATGGCATAGTCTTTATCCTCTTTTTTGTAACCCGCACCTGGCATAACAAAAACTTCATTTGCTGCTGCTACACCGCAGATCATCACTTTAGCACCACGTACTATAATACCTTCTTCGTTTTGTTCGACAACATGTAAACACATATCAGGGTCTTTTTGTTGAGATGGGTTTTTTGAACGGTCACCTTTAGGGTCAGTAAGGGCACCAGCTATTGTGATATCGCGTTCTTGTGCATCTTTCAACCAGTTTTTTAATCTCTCATGATACTTTGTTTTTAAATCTTTATCCATATTAAACGTTGTAGCGTACATAGCGTTGAGAGCGTTAAAACCAGCGCAACGGCCACCGGTGCATGTACCTGTGAGGTTGAACATGAGACGTTTCATACGGACATTCGCGATCATATCCTCAGCATTACGTAAAATAGAAAGATACCTACTCACTCGTTTACCTGTTAAACTTGATGTTGTCGTAAGTATTTCTTTATACTCTGGTTTATATGCTGCATCAAAAATCTGAGCATGCCCTTCAACCGTTCTACGGGTAGCTGGATGGGTTGTAACGTCTTTGATGAGTTCTCCAAACTTGTAAATGTTGGGTCTCATCTCTTTAAGACTTCTTTTATATTCTTTTGAGGTTTTCATAGATTTCTCTTCCTCTTTATTTTAAACTCCCATTCGCACCATAAATCATCAGGGTGAGGATCTGGTGGGCAAACGTTACATGTTACAACTATATCTGGGTTGATTTCTTTTGCAAAAGATTTTAAAAAACCGAAGCGAACAGGTTTACATGCGAACTCACCAAGGCCTTTAGAGATACGTGTATTTTGAACGCGGCATTTTGTGTTTCTAAGTATTGCTTTATCTTTTTCAATGATGATTTCTTTGTTTTCAAGATCTAACGCCCAACCAGAGTAGCTAAGGGCTTTCATAAAAGAAGAGATATCTGAGTCGGTGATGTCGAAAAAATTTTTGATCCTGCGCGCTTCGATTTTACCCATGACCTCCCAGACTTTTCTATCAATCTCAGTCGCAGCTTTTGTACCCCATCGTTCTTCTATACCTAAGTAGTACAGTCCATCTACAGCCCACATATTACGGAGATGCATAAAAATAAAATCAGCGATTTTATTTTTTGGTATCTCCTCAATTAGTTTTTTATCTTTTTCCCGGGTGATAAATCCACAGCCTCCTAATTCTTTTTTTGATATAAATTTTGGAAACAACCCCTAAGAGAATGATGTGAAAGAGAGAAAAACGGGGGGTTGGTTTGTTTTTTATTGAGTTTTTTCTTTCACAGCTGCTGTTAACTTTGGTAAAACCTCATAGAGGTCTCCTACGATCCCGTAATCTGCTGATTTAAAAATCAGAGCCTCTGGGTCTTTGTTTATCGCTACTATTATACCTGATTCACGCATACCTGCAATGTGTTGTATTTGGCCAGATATACCTGCTGCGATATACAATTTTGGTTTAACCTTGTGACCTGAGAGTCCAATCCAGTGGTCCTCAGAAAGCCATTTTAGATCAGCTGCTATCGGACGGCTGCATCCTATAGTTTTACCTTTTAAAACATCTGCTAGTTCTTCAGCTAGTTTTATGTCGTCTTTGTTTTTAAAACCACGTCCACATGAAACTATAATCTCTGCATCTTCAACATTTACGTCACCTGTTTGCATCTCCTGGATTTTTAATATCTTGGATGCATATTTTTCAACGTTAAACTTCTTTTTAACAACTTCTCCCTTGGGGTTAGCGCCACCAGGATGGGGTTCGAAAACCTTTGGTGGGATTGTAACAATCTCTGGTTTTGAATTGAATTGTTCCACAGCAATTGCGTTACCACTATATACTATACGTTCTGTAACAAGTTTTTTATCTTTTACATAGACATTGTTTACATCTATCACGCAACCAGCATTAAGTTTTCCAGCGAGACGAGACGCAAGTTCTTTACCGTTTTTGTTAGATCCGATAAGTATAGTTTCTGCACCTGTTTCCTTAATGGTTTTTTCTAAGTATTCAGTGTATTCTTCTACTTTAAAATCTTTTAAATCTGTTTCAACAACTATTACATTATCTGCACCATATGTTAGATACTCCTGTGCAAGGTTATCGTTTTTACCGATAACAACAGCGTTAACTTTTTTACCAAGATTTTTCGCGAGTTCACCTGCTTTATTCAACAACTCTAACATGAGTTTTTTATCATCAGAATAAACTAGTACCATTTTTCTTTCTCACCTCAGTAAACCTTCTTTTACAAGACTTTCAACTAACTGTTTAACAGATTCATCAATGTCGTCTTTGAAAACAATGTTTTTACGCTCCATAGATACACCTTTTAGTTCAACAGTATCAACAATAGAAGTAAGACCACTAGCTAATGAATCACCATTCCATTCGTTGATTGGTTTATTTGCAGCAGCTAGAATCTGCATGAGACTAGGGAGTCGGGGTTCATTTATTTCCTTGGTGACAGTGATAACAACTGGGTAAGATGATTCAACTGTTACAGCTTTATCACCCATATCACGATCCGCAATAACCTTGTCTTTCTCTGCATCAATTTTCTGCGCATACGTAATCTGAGGGATGTTTAGTAAACCAGCTAGACGTGGACCTACCTGACCCGAAAACAAATCAATAGATGCCTCGCCACATAAAACTATGTCGTAGTTACCAATCTTTTTTATAGCCTCAGCAAGAAGAGACGTAACCACATAGTAATCATGTTTCTCAGGGGGTGTCACAATTACTCCTTCATCTGCACCCATAGCCAATAACTCTTTAACTCGTTCTTTTGCATCACTTGGTCCCACTGTTAACACTGTAATCTTACCACCATGTTTCTCTTTTATTTTTAACGCTTCCTCCATAGCGTTTTTATCAATATCACTAATCTTCTGAGGTACACCATCTAGTATCGGTTTCTTAGTATTAGGGTCTATTTTCATCTCAGATACATCAACAACTTGTTTCGCACAAACAATTATATTCATAGTTTTTTCACTCCTCCTAATTTTCTCTCTCTTTCAAGTTCTCTAAGCTGCTTCCTTTTAATCTTACCACTCTGAGTCTTAGGAAGCTCATCTACAAACTCGATCTCACGGGGGTACTTATAAGGGGCAGCAACCATTTTAGTATGCTCCTGTATATCCCTCACGAGATCACCTGAAGCCTTAGATTTATCATGAAGAACCACAAATGCTTTAACAATTACACCACGGATTTCATCAGGGCTAGCAACCACTGCACACTCAAGAACATCAGGATGAGAAATAACTGCACTCTCGACTTCAAAAGGACTTATACGGTAACCTGCTGCCATAATAAGATCATCATCACGGCCGCTAAACCAGTAATAACCCTCTTCATCCTGATATAGAACATCACCTGTGAGGAACCAACCATTCTTAAAACACTCCCTAGTTTTATCAGGTTTATTCCAGTATTCTTTAAACAACCCCGGGTCGTTCTCTTTAACCGCTAATATACCAGACTCCCCTCTTGGTAGAGGGTTACCATCATGGTCAACAATTGCACATATTTTACCAGGCTGAGGTTTACCACATGAACCAGGTTTAATCTTCATACCTTTGATATTAGATAGATAAACCATAACCTCAGTCATACCAATACCATCATGTATCTCAATACCAAAACGTTGCTTCCATCTTTTTATCACCTCTGGATTTAGTGGTTCACCAGCAGAGATACAATGACGTAGGTTTGATAGATCATATTTTTTCTCAGCATCTTTTACAGTTAGAAACATCCTATACGCTGTTGGTACTGATGCTAAAACAGTTATCTTATATTTCTCCAACAAACTATACCATCTCTCCGGATTGAAACGCCCGTCGTAAATAAACGTTGAAAAACCATGACGCCATGGATAAAGGAAACCATTACCTAATGGGAAAATCCAGTTGAGATCACCGGTATGAGCAAGTATATCATCATCTTTTGCATCCTGCCAGAACAGTACACTTGGATCGTTACCTGGCACCCATCGATGAAGATGCACTGCTCCCTTTGGGTCACCTGTTGTACCAGAAGTATAGCAGAAAAATGCCATGTCATCTTTTTTTGTCGGTTCAATGTCGAGGTTTTGAGATGCCTTTCTCATTAAGTCATCATATGAAAGTTGATCATCATATGCTTCTCCAACAACTATTATATTCTCAAGAGACGTACAGTTCTCCTTGATTTCATTAACCTCTTTCACATACTGTGGGGTAGTAATTACCACTTTTGAACTACTATCCTTTATTCTGTATTCAACTTCATGTGCCTTGAACATGACACTTGATGGTATAGGGACAGCACCGATTTTAACACCACCAAGAAATGATACTTGAAACTCTGGAACATTAGGTAAACGTATAAGAAAACGGTCGCCTTTTTTGAAACCCAAATCTCTAAGAACATTTCCGAACTTGTTAGTGAGACGTTTCATGTCATTATATGTGAGCTTATCTGTGTTTCCTTCTGCGTCTTCCCAGTATAATGCTATTTTGTTTTTTTTCTCAGTCTCAGTATGTTTATCAACACAGTCATATCCTATGTTATAATCATCAGGTATATCCCATTTCCAGCTGTTATATACTTTTTCGTAGTTAAACTCCCCCATGGTTTTTTTTCACCTACCATTTTTTCTTGGTTTAAAAGCTTCTTTTTTTTATTTTAAAAGACTGTTAGCGATAACTAGTCTTTGAATCTCAGAAGTACCCTCATAAATTTCTGTGATCTTGGAATCACGGAATAAACGCTCCACTGTATACTCTTTAGTATACCCGTAACCACCATGTATTTGTACTGCTTTAATAGCTGCTTCAACAGCAGTTTCACTAGCGAAGAGTTTAGCCATAGCCGCTTCTTTACTTATACGAATACCTTTATCTTTTTTATACGCAGCATTATAAACAAGATACCGTGCTGCTTCTATACGTGTCGCCATATCAGCGATCATCCATTGAATAGCCTGGAAACTAGATATAGGTCTACCAAACTGTTGACGTTGCTTAGCGTATTCTATACTTTCATCAAGACAGGCCTGAGCGATACCAACTGCTTGTGCACCGATACCTACACGTCCAGCATCGAGAGTACTAAGTGCTATTTTGAATCCTTCGCCTTCTTTACCAAGAAGGTTTTCTTTAGGAACCTCCATGTTTTCAAAAACAAGTTCAGATACATGGTTTGCGTTAATACCCATTTTATCAAATATGCTACCGACTTTGAAACCTTTAAACGTGTTCTCCACAATAAACGCGCTAATTCCTTTTGAACCAGCGTTTTTATCTGTGACAGCGAATACAATAAGGATGCCTGCTTCACTTCCACTAGTTATAAATGTTTTATCGCCATTGATTATGTATTTATCTCCTTTAAGCTCTGCAGATGTTCGCATAGCACCTAGATCAGAACCAGCGTTAGGCTCTGTACCAGCGAAAGCACCGATTTTTTCTCCTTTTGCAAGAATTGGGAGGTACTTTTTTTTCTGTTCCTCTGTACCATATTTCATAATAGGCCATGAAACAAGAGAGTTATGTACTGAGGTTATAACTCCTGTTGAAGCACATTTTCGTGATATCTCTTCAATAACAATAGCATAGCTAATCGTATCAAGACCTGCTCCCCCATATTCAGTTGGTATAATAATTCCAAGGAGACCAAGTTTCGCCATTTTCTGAAGGATTTTTGTAGGATACTCTGCTTTTTTATCTAGATCGGCAGCAACTGGTGCTATTTCTTTTTCAGCAAATTCTCTCACCATTTTTTGTATCATTTTCTGTTGTTCATTTAATTCGAGTTGCATGGGAGTTGGAATTAGATTACTAAAAATAAAGGTTTCTATATGTTTTAAGGAAAGAAATATAATAGTCTAATTGATTCAACCGTGGGGGAATTTAGTTTGGAAAAAGGATACATACATGTTTATACCGGGCCTGGGAAGGGTAAAACAACTGCTGCGTTAGGTCTAGGTCTTAGAGCAGCTGGTGCAGGGTTGAAGGTTCATATGCTTCAGTTTATGAAAGGTAGACGGTATAGTGAGTTAGACGCCTTGGAAAGCATTCCTGGTTTTACAATCTCTCAACATGGTAGAGACGAGTTTGTAAACAAGGAAAACCCTGAACAGGTTGATATTGATCTCGCCCAGCAGGGTTTTGCATATGCTAAAGAAATCATAAAAAAAGGCATGTATGATATGGTCATCTTAGATGAGATCAATGTAGCAGTTGATTTTAATCTCATCGATGTCCATGATGTTTTAAAGCTTGTTAAGGAAAAACCTGAAAAACTTGAGCTTGTATTAACAGGTCGCTATGCTCATCCTGAAATCGTTAAGATTGCTGATTATGTTACTGAGATGCTTGAGATTAAACATCCCTATAGCTTGGGTGTAAAGGCGCGAAAAGGTGTTGATTTCTAGTTTAGGAGGCCCTATTTATGTTTGATGAAAAGGAGCTGGAGAATATCAAAAAAAAGAAGGTAGATTGGGAGAATAATTGTTATTCTGAACATGTTAAAAAACATCCGGAGCGGAAGAAAAAGTTTGAAAATCTCTCTTGGGAGGAGATTAAACAGTTGTATACTCCTGATGATATAAGTCATCTTGATTATCTAAAGGATATTGGTTTCCCTGGTTTGTACCCGTTTCTTCGTGGTATTCATCCTACTATGCATCGTGGTCGTCTTTGGACTATGCGCCAGTTCTCTGGTTTCGGTACCGCTGAGGAAACCAATAAACGTTATCATTATTTATTGGAGCATGGTGAGACTGGTTTGAGTGTCGCTTTTGATTATCCAACATTGTATGGTTACGATACTGATCATCCTTTTGCCCGTGGCGAGTTTGGTAAATGTGGGGTTGCTGTTAGTAGTTTGAAGGATATGGAGATTTTGTTTAAGGGTATCCCTGTGGATAGGATTACTACCAGTATGACGATTAATGGTCCTGCTGCTATTATCTGGGCGATGTATATTGCTAATGCTGAGAACCGCGGTATTGATCGACGTGTTATTGGTGGCACTATTCAGAATGATATTTTGAAAGAGTATATTGCTCAGAAGAGTTTTATTTTCCCACCTGAGCCCAGTATGCGGTTGATTATTGATACATTTGAGTTTGGTTCTAAAGAGGTTCCTCGTTGGAATACTATTAGTATTAGTGGTTACCATATCCGGGAGGCTGGATCTACTGCTGTTCAGGAGCTTGCTTTTACGTTGGGTAATGGACTTGAGTATGTCCGTTGGGCTATGAAACGTGGTCTTAAACTTGATGATTTTGCTCCACGTTTGAGTTTCTTTTTTAATGCGCATAATGATTTTTTTGAGGAGATCGCGAAATATCGGGCTGCCCGTCGTATCTGGGCACGTGAGCTTAAGAAACTTGGTGCTAAGAAACCTAGGAGTTTGTATATGCGTTTTCATACTCAGACTGCTGGTTGTACTCTTACTGCTCAGCAACCTGAGATTAATATAATTCGTGTAACAATCCAAGCATTAGCTGCAGTACTTGGTGGTACACAAAGTTTGCATACCAATAGTATGGATGAAGCACTAGCGTTACCCTCTGAGAAAGCAGTTCGAATTGCACTGCGTACTCAGCAGATTATTGCTGAGGAGAGCGGTGTTACAAATACTGTTGATCCACTTGGTGGTTCTTATTATATCGAATGGCTTACTGATAAGATGGAGGAGGAATGCTATAAGTACTGGGATCGAGTTGAGCAGCTTGGTGGTGTTTTACCAGCGATTGAGAAAGGTTTTTTCCAACGTGAAATCGCTAAAAGCGCGTACAAGTATCAGAAAGAGATCGATGAAAAAAAACGTATAATTGTTGGTGTTAACAAATATCAGCTTGATGAACCTATTGAGATCCCTATTCTTAAGATGGATGAAAAAGGTGAAGAACGTCAGATTAATCGTCTTAAAAAACTTCGTAAAGAACGTAATAATCAGAAAGTAGAGCGGAATCTTAAGCGTTTGCGTAAAGCAGCTGAGGGTGATAAAAATCTTATGCCCTTTATACTTGATTGCGTTCATAGTTATGCAACTTTGGGTGAAACCTGTCAGGTGCTCCGTGATGTTTTTGGAGAGTATAAGGAACCTGTGATTTATTAAAAAAATGGGAGGTAAAAAATAGGTATGGAACGGAAGATTAGGGTTTTGATTGCTAAACCTGGGCTTGATGGTCATGACCGTGGTGCAAAAGTAGTCGCCCGTGCGTTACGTGATGCAGGTATGGAGGTTATTTATACTGGTCTTCATCAGACTCCTGAGATGATCGTGGATGCTGCTATCCAGGAGGATGTCGATGTTGTTGGTCTTAGTCTTCTCAGTGGCGCCCATATGACTCTTTTTATTGATGTAGCACGGTTGTTGAAGAAGAAAGGTATGGATGATGTTCTTATTATTGGTGGTGGTATTATCCCTGAGGAGGATATACCAAGGCTTAAAAAAGAAGGTATCAAAGGTGTTTTTGGACCTGGTACCTTGTGTGAGGATATAGTAGATTTTATTAAGAAGAATGTGAAAAAATGAAAGATATTGTTTCAAAGGTTATCAGGGGTGACTCGCGTGCTATCGCTCGTTTGATTACTCTTGCTGAGAACAATGACCCTGTTGCTGCAGAAGCTATGAAACGTATACATCCTTATACTGGTAAGGCTCATGTTATTGGTGTTACTGGTGTGTTGGGTTCTGGTAAGAGTACTCTTATTTATGAGCTTACACGCTGGTATCGTAGACAGGGTAAAAAAGTTGGCGTTATTGCTATTGATCCTACTAGTCCTTTTAGTGGTGGAGCGCTTCTTGGTGATCGTATTCGTATGAGTGAACTTGCAGGTGATGATGGAGTTTTTATCCGTAGTATGGGTACACGTGGTATGCTTGGTGGCTTAGCTAGTGCTGTTTATGATGTAGTTGAAATACTTGATGCTTCTGGTAAAGATGTTGTAATGGTTGAAACTGTAGGTGTGGGTCAGGCTGAGGTTGATGTGATTAAGATTGCTGATACAACCTTAGTCGTTGTTGTTCCAGGTCTTGGTGATTCTATTCAGACGTTGAAAGCTGGTATGATGGAGATCGCTGATATTTTTGTTGTGAACAAAGCCGATAGAGAGGGTGTTGATCAGACTGTTGCAGAGGTGGAGAATCTTGTTGATATAACTTCTATGGATAATGATCGTAAGACTCCTGTTTTAAAAACAGTTGCGAGGGATGGTAGTGGTGTAAAAGAACTAGTTGATGAGATTGAGAAACATAAGAAATATCTGAAGTTAACGAAAGAGTTTGAAAAGCAACGTCGTTTGCGTTATGAGGCTGAACTTGTTGAAATAATCAGGAAACGTTTGATGAAATTGATTTTTGATGAGTCAACGTTTAAAGAAAAAATTGAAAATCTTTTAGATAAAATTAGTAAAAAAGAGATTGATCCTCATTCTGCAGCTGAGGAGATACTTAGTAAGATTTTGAAATAAAAAAATATTTTTTGAGTAGTCTATTTCTCAAAAATAGGCAAAAAGACTTTAATAATGTTTCAAAAAAGATTGAAACATTTATAAATCAATAAGTTATATAGTTGAAACATGAAACGTGTTGAAAGAGTATATTGTGAAATACTTGAAAACATAATACAAGATA
>Ga0164318_10000907_pt1 | contig 24739 bp, 21 predicted proteins | sample GuaBasSedimGuay9_FD_113734 | JGI IMG/M metagenome (GOLD analysis project Ga0164318, IMG submission 113734) | Subseafloor sediment microbial communities from Guaymas Basin, Gulf of California, Mexico - Guay9, Core 4571-4, 0-3 cm | ecosystem: Environmental > Aquatic > Marine > Hydrothermal vents...
CAAAGGAAACAATGCCACAACTGCAAACAACACAGCCACAATAATAACAAGTTCAGCAGTAAGTGATGGAGTATATAATTGGTATATTAATTGTTCAGCGGGAGGATTTACAAATCAATCTGAAATAAGAGAAATAACAATAGATACAATTCCTCCAAATATAACAATTTACTCCCCGGAAAACACGACCTATGCAACAACCTCAGTGGATTTAAATTACACAGCAACGGATTTAAATAATATTTCATGGTGCGGGTATTCTTTGGATGGAAATAATAATATAACTCTAACTGATTGCAATAACATAACTCTAACTAATTTAACCGAGGGTCAGCATAATATAACTGTATACACAAATGACACAGCAGGAAACACAAACAGCACAAGTATTATATTTACAGTAGACACAATCGACCCATACGTAGAAATCCACCTGCCAACCACCACAATCTACAACACAACCACATTAGACCTAAACTACACATCTTCAGACACAAACCTAAACACGACATGGTACGAATACAACAGCACAAACACAACCCTTACAGCAAACACAACTTTTACCGCTCTAAACAACCAACAATCCACACTAATCTTATGGGCAAACGACACAGCAGGGAATGTAAACTCAACGAGCGTAACTTTTACGGTTGATGCAACAGAACCTTATGTAGAAATATTCTCTCCAACAAATACAACCTATGATTATGATTCAAATCTTCCTCTCAATTACACATCAACAGATGAGCACCTAAACACAACATGGTACTCTTTAAACAGCGGCGCAAACATTACCTTAACCCAAAATACAACCTTCAATGTATCAAGCGACGGTCAGCACTATATTGACCTGTATGCAAATGACACTTTGGGAAACACAAATCATACAAGAATATATTTCAGCATCCACACACAATGGCACACCACATTGGAACTAAACGACACACTTTCTATGAGAGGAAAGACTATATGCACAAACGGAATCATTGTAGACACATACGGCAATAACCTCACATGCGCAAACTGCCTGAATATCACGTGGGGAACTACACTTCACCAAGACTTGAATGTAACAGATGGCATCTATAATGACACATACACAATTGCAAATTCTGACAACGACATGGCAATCACGCTAAATGTAAGCTATTCTAACAAGGACGGCTCAAATACAACTGCCTTGACAATCAATCCAACTTATACAGTAAATGTAAACTGCACGAATTACCTCCTGAACAAAAACAGTTCAATAAACTGCTCTGCGCAAATTTACGATATTGATTCTGTTTTGATGACTTCAGGCATAGCTCTTGACTTTAAGTTGAATGAAAATAACACCTTCAATTACACAGACACAATTTATCCATATCTTTGGAGTTTTAACGCTCCGGATATCGTCGGGACATATACAATATATGCAAACACATCAGATTCATGCAATAACACAGGGCAGAACAATAGTTTGACATTTACTGTAAGGGAACTTAACTTAAATCTTCAAAAGGACATTAAAGTACTGAACAACAAGGCGCAGTATGAGTCTTCTGATATTATTTTTGCAAACACAAATACCGGTGAATTTGTATCAAAGATAACAATACCGATCAATGTAACAGACCGCCAAAATCACAGCCAGAATAATGCAAATCTTACAATCAGATTAATCGCGCCAAACAATTCTGTCATCTGGACAGAACAAAAACAAACCTCTGGCGGTCTTTACAATCACAATTTCAATTTAACGGGTTTTGTTCCAAACAAGTCGGGTCAGTACACAATTGCAATTAATGCGACAGACAATAAATCAATAAGAGGAACACAGAACATCACATTCAATGTATCATTCTGGAAAGTTGAAATATGGTATAATACTAGTCTAAGCCCGTTTATGCTGGGAGAAAAAGTGTATTTCAATATAACAACTTATTACAGCGATACTTTAACAAATGTGCCGGATATTGAGGCACAGTTGAGGGATGACAACAGCATTCCTCAGAGATACCGCCACTACCCCCAAAACATCACAAACTACGCAACCGGAAAATACACAGGCAACTTCACGACAGGAGACATAACACTCGGCGACTACTTCCTCTACATTAAAATCATCAATAACTCAATGACTTTAGCCGAAGACAAGCACGCAGATATAACAATAGGAGAAGACACCGAATCCCCCCAATTCTCTGGCAACAAAACCAGCCCAAACGCACCAACACCATACACAGGACAAAACCAGTTCAACATAACCGTCTCAGACAATACCGGAACAATCCACACAGTAATCCTCCAACTAAATACAACAAACCATACAATAACAACATACCGAACCATCAACTCAACCCACTACGAATACCACACAACCCTTCCTCTAACCCCTGATACATACGCATACCGTTGGTATGCCAATGACTCATCCAACAACATGAGCTCAACAATACAGTGGAACTACACTATAACAAAAGCGCCTGCATCCATAAACCTCTACCTAAACGGAACCCAAAACAGCACAACCTATGAGAAAGGCGACGCCATAAACATAACCGCAACAATAAACATCACAGGAAAGCAGATACAATTATGGACCAACTTCAGCGGGACGCACACAAACATCCAAAACGCAACAACCGCTTTAACAAACATCACAGATTCATCAACCCTCAATACTTCAACATACAACATCACAGCATTATTCACAGGCGACGAAAACTACACTTCCTCATACACAACATACTTCATAACAATCTCAGACACAGAGGGGCCGTCAATAACCGACCTCAACAAGATAGACCTACTGGAATACAACACACAACAAAATATCTCAGCAACAGTCACAGACATAGACGGCGTCTCTTCTGTATCAATTCAAAGAGACAGCGCAAATTATACAATGAACCCCGGCTACTGGTATGCATGGACTCCCACGCAAATTCCCGGCTCAATCATCAGTTTCATAATCTTCGCAAATGACTCCAACAACAACTGGAACACCTTATCATCTTCCTTCACCATCACAGACACAACCCCGCCGACAATCAATAGCATAGACATAATTCCTCTTGTATCTCAGCTCGGAAGCACGATAGATGTAAATGCATCTGCAACAGACAATTACTTAATCCATGTAATAAATGCGACAATCACAAAGCCGTCCCTAAACACAACCACTTTAATTTTGAATACAACATACACCACAGAAGAGGACGGCAACCATTCAATAACTGTATTTGCAAACGACACTTCCGGCAATGTTGCAAATTCGACATCCTACTTTATCGTATTGAACCCGGCAAACATAACCCTGACCCCTTCTGCATACACTACGACAATATCAATAGGTGCATCAAACACGACCAACCTGACCGTAAACAACACAGGAGGTATAGACTCGACTGTGAACCTGTACGACAACAGCCCCTCATGGATAACATATTCAAACACCACATTTGGTTTAGAAAACAATTCTGCAGTAAACATAACAATAAACATAACTGTCCCGCAAGGCACAACGCCGGATGACTACATCTATCTCATAACAGCTAATTCCTCATCAGGCACAGACATCACAACACTATACTTCATAGTGCCTGACGAGCAGGCGCCTGTCATACACAATGTATCATACTGCAACATCACTTATGGACAGACTCAGTCAATCACCGTAAATGCAACAGACAACAAGCAGATACATTCATACTGGATTAATCACAACGGCACAAACTGCACAATGCAGGACAATTCATACACCTACACACCACAGGCAATAGGCATAATCTCCTTTACAATCTATGTAAACGACACAGCAGGCAATACAAACTCAAGCACAGGACTCTTTACAGTAACAGATGCAGATGCGCCAACAATAACCTCTTATTCACTCAGCCCGAAAGCAGTTATCCTAAACAACAATATCTCCATTAGTCTGTCTGCATCAGACAATTACGAACTTAACTGCACTTGGGCAAACATCACTTTGCCTGATTCATCCACAACTACTGTATTTCTCCCTGCAAACTACAATGCAACCCAGACAGGAAGGCACAACATAACATTCTTTGCAAATGACTCTTCCGGCAACGAGGCAAATACCACAGATTACTTTATATCAGAGAATGCAGTTGCATTCAATGGCAGCATAATCAACAGCAGCTTTGCCAGCATAGAATCAAACATCACTGTCTATTTTTTAGAAACAGATGAAATCATAAGCAGCACAAATGCAACCGGCAACTTCACGTTCAATATCCCGGATTATATCTATGATATAAGATGGACAATCAACAGCACTTCAGTGCAGCTAAATAATGTCAACCTGTCACAGAACAGCCAAAAGCATGTGATTCTTGATTTGCCTCTGCCGGCAGGATATCTGAGGGCATGCGCTGTCAACACGACATATTCTTTTGCCAATGCAACAATGATTTTGTCTTACAACAATACAGCATACACTAACGAGAATTACCTGTCTGTATACAGGTGTTCAGACTGGAATTTTGCAGCAGGCGCATGTTCTTCATCATGGCAGGGATATGCAAATGCTTATCAAGGCAAATCCTCTATGTCCTTTAGCGTATATGTAGACTCCTTTTCCGCTTATGCCCTGAAGCAGGATTCCTACTGCGGCGACGGGATCTGCGATGTTTCTGAATCGTGCTCATCCTGTCCTGCTGACTGCGGTTCGTGCGGCGGAGGCTCTTCTTTGGAGGAAATGAATATCACAATCACAGGGAATTGCGTGAATGAGAGTATTGTTTTTGATACGCCTCCAAATGCGAAGATAAATGTCTATAGGGGTAAAACTATTATTGCTTCGCATATGTTTAGCGCATATGCAGATGATAAAGGTACGGTTTCTGTCATATTGAATGAGACTGGTTTTTACACCATCTGGATTATTGCAGATGGATATATAACTTTTGAGACAACAATAGAGGTTGTTGAATGTATGGAAGAAGAAGTTGTTGTCTATGAATGCTTCACTTCTGGCGACTGTTATGATACAGAAGTTTGCCGGGATAGAGAATGCATTGATGTTGAATGCAAATGCGGTTTTGTCGAATCTCATGAATGCATTGAATACGAGTGCTGCTCTGATGAGGAGTGCCTGCCGCTTGAGTGCATAAATCATAGTTGTGTTGATGTTGTTGATGAGGAAGAAGCGAGTGTGAAAGGGGGTGAAGACCAGGTGCATGAAGAATCTTTAGATGTGCCGCCGGGAGAAGAAGAGAAGTCATCAAAGTGGTTTGTGTGGATTCTACTATCCTTAATTGGATTTATATTGCTTTTTTTCAGAAAGGCTAAATAAATACCTTTAAAAATTTTTTTTAAGTATTCTCCTATGAAAGCAGTAATTTTGGCTGGTGGAAAGGGAACCAGATTAAGACCCTTGACATATGCTGTTCCAAAGCCGTTGCTTCCGCTGAAGCAAAGACCCATAATAGAGCATATAATGATGCATTTGAAGAGCCACGATATAAAAGAATTTATAATTACAATTGGCTATCTCGGGTACCAGATAAAGAATTATTTCCATGATGGCAAGGATTTGGGCGTTTCAATAAAGTACGAGGAAGAAAGACAGGCACTCGGAACTGCGGGATGCCTTTATGCACTTAAAGACCAATTAAAAAAAGAACCGTTCATTGTGATGGGGGGAGACAATTTTACAAATATGGACATAACAAAAATGGTACAATTTCATAAGGAAAAAAAAGCGGCAGTTACAATAGCGCTAATTGAGATGAGCATCCCTGTAGATTTTGGCGTTGTTGAAATTGACAAGGACGGGGCAGTAGAACGGTTCAGGGAAAAGCCAAGTTTCGATTATCTGGGTGCCACAATGATTTACTGCGTAAGCCCGGAAGTGCTAAAATATGTAAAAGAAGGGGATGATTTTGCAAAAGATATTTTCCCGCAGTTGATGGCTGATGGTAAAAAAATATGCGGCTTTAAATTCAGGGATTTGTGGATAGATATCGGCAAGATTGATGAATATTCCAAAGCAAATGAAATTGCAGAAAAGTATTTATGATTCATCATGGCATGGTTTCGTACTTTGCCGCCCAGAGATAATCTGCATAGATAATCATTGTGAATTGTAGGAGATAATAATGGAGTGCAGAGTTATAATAATCCGGTTTTTGTTTAATGGACCTGTTGCAATATAATCTCCCTACACACATAATCCATTCACTTTATGTTAAAACAATCAATCATTTAAATTCAAAATAATAATTCCATAATCCGATGCAATCATCATAATCCTATCATTAAATTTGTCCTTTTTATTGCGAAAAACATCTGTTGTTATTCTTAACCGTTTAATGCCTCCAATGGCATGCTCTGCCTTTACCCTAAAACCAATTATAATTTGATTGTTTTCTTTCTCATTTTCAGTTAATTCTTTTCCTTTTGGCTTCTTTTTTGGCATAATAATATTTATGTCCGGATAATCCTTTTTCACACCCATATATCTCAAATCCATCCAGAAATTATGTTTTTTGGAGTTTATATCCAGAGGCATTTTATTTTTAAACATGCTGTAGTCGTGTTTTTTACCTTCGACAGTAGAATCAAGATAAACGATTCTTTTGTTCTTGTCCGATATGATTGTATTTTTTCGCGTATGCCTCTTTTTCTTGCCGGGATAATTGTTTTTTTGTCTGTCTCTATCTTTTGGTCTCTGTATTGGTCGCTCTGTGCCGTCAACAAAAATGTCGGAAAGTTCAGGAAATAATGAAATCAAATCCTCTGGAGTTCTGATTTGCCTTTTTGGCAAAACGAGTTTTCTGCCAAGAGTTTGCTCTAAAATAGGGTTAATCTTTGAATGTTGCGCAATGAATTTGATCTGTTTAAATTAAACATAAAGCCCAACAAATCCAATGTTGGGCAACATTTGAAATAAAATAGGATAAAAAACAATTTTTGTTCGTATGTTTTCAGCCTGCCTTCTTGCCTCTGCCAGGTTTTCTTTTCCTTGTTCCTTTTTTTATTCCTTTATTGTATGAGGCTTGTTTGTATTTTTTTGATTCTTTGCTAAATTCTATGCTTAATTGCTTGAATTCCCTTACTGACATTCCTGTTAATGCCTTCATTAATCTTTCATTTCCAAAAGCTCTGTTGATGTTTATTATGGATATTTAAGTTTTTGGTGTTTATATTCTTAATGAGCAACAGGTTTAATATATTGTTCCTCTATTACTTTTTCGACCATTTTATATTTTGCAAACAAAAAGGTATGCTTTTCTGTTTTTTTATTATATAAAAAAGGATTATTGCGACAGAGACAATAATTCCCATAAAGAGAGAACATTATATATGAAAAATATATATGCATATTTCTCATTATATGAGATACTTTATATAAGTTAAAGGCAATTATGAGAAACATATATAAATATATAATTCTAATATTTGTATACTAAATTAAATTGAGAATTATGGAAATATATAAAATAATGGTTTTAGTCGCAGTCATTGCTTTGGCAAGTGGGTGTACTTTGCCTGGAGAAACTGGCACAGCAGTAAGCACAAAAGGAATCGTTATAAATTCCCTGTCTTTTAACCCATCGCAGTTAGAGGGAATGGATGAGGGCGTTTTAGCTCTTGAAATCCAGAATCTTGGTTCAGTAACAGCCAGGGATGTAAAAGCATACATATATGGAATGGATACGAGTAATGCATGGACCGTAGTTTCTGATCAGGGAACAATAGATTATGATTTTGGAGAACTGAATGCACCTGATGTAGTGAATAATATACCTTCTTTTCCGGCTACAGCAACATGGACATTTACGCCCACATCACCAGCACCGGAAGGAGTGCCTTTAGAATACAATCCTGCTGTAAGGGTTTGCTATAATTACAATGCTACGGCAACAGCTAAGTTCACAGTGATTTCAAAAGAAGAACTGAAGCAGGAAAGGAACAGGGGCTCATTAACATACACTGATGTTTCAACAAGAAATTCAGGAGGTCCAATTAGCATAGATATAACATCAAGACAGCCTATTGTGGTCAGCAGCACACAAACAGCAAAAACATTGGCAGTAAATGTCAAGGTAACAAACAATGATTTGACAACAGGCGTGGTGTATTTGCCAACTGCTGACTGTATGAAACTGGGCTCAGGCGAATTCAATCGAGTGGAAGTGACCGTTAAAATACCATCCATTGGGGAAACGCATACAGGAACAATACTGCTTAGTGATGGAAAAACAGGAAGCAAAACATTCACATTCTCAAATATACCAAATGATGTTGTGAAGCAGGATATGGATATAATATTTAAGACAACATATGGATATTCTGTTGATGCAAGCACACGGTTTATGCAGATAGAGGATTCTTTATAAAGGTGAAAATATGAATAAAAATAAAATAGTGGTATTCCTTATAATCGCAGTTGTGATTGCAGGTTCCGGATGTACGGGAACTGCTGTAAATACAGCTACAAAAGGCATAGCAATAAATTCATTTACTTTCAGTCCAACAAAGATGGTAAATGGAGAAGACGGAACATTGGCTCTTGAAATACAAAATATTGGAGGGGCTACAGCTAAAAATACAAAGGCTTTCTTGTACAATATAGATTCAACTGCCTATTTTACAATAACTAATAGCAGCAATGATAATACCACAAATCATTCTTTTGGTGATATGAGCCCTCCTGATACGGTAAATAACATACCTTCTTTCCCTGAAACAGTTGTGTGGACATTAAATAATAATGGAAAAGTAGGAGCGCCTGAAGGAATACCAATAACATTTGATCCAAAGGTAAGGGTATGCTATCTGTACAACACGACATCCACTGCAGAATTCACTGTGATATCAAGGGACGAATTAAGGCAGCAGACACAGAGAGGAATTTACGAGGAAAAACCTGTTGTGACAAGAAGTTCAGGAGGTCCATTGAGCATTGAAATAATGACGCCACAGCCGATAAAAGCAGAAAATGGCAAGAAAATAAAAATACTGGTCAAAGTAAGAAACACGGATAAATTAAATGGTCTTGTTTTCCAGACACCGGATAACATAGATAAGTGCATAAACCCTACTGAAATGAAAAAATTGATAAATCGGGTTAATGTATCTATCAGCATTCCTGATATGCCTGGTGGTGCGACTTTATTTGATTCTCAAACAGTAAGATTGCTAAAGGGAGATGGAGAAGAAGGAACAGCAACATTTACAAGTAAAGCTGTTAATCTCTCTAATGTGGTTCAAAAAGAATTCCATATAGTGATGACAACAAGCTACGGGTATTTTGTTGAATCCCAAGCTACATTTACTCTAGAGCATGATGGACTGTAAAAAGAATACTTTTTTAATTTTTTTTATTATTTATTTTTATTATTATGCATAAACAAAGCGTTGCAATTGCTTGGAGAAAATTCAGAAGCAAATACAGACTGGTCGGGACAAAGTGCAGGACATGCGGTTCGCTTTATTATCCGCCTGTAAACATTTGCTCTAAGTGCCGGAGAAATTCGAAATTAGGGGAGTACATATTTAATGAAAAAGGAAAAATTTACAGCAAAACCGTTGTGCGTTCTGCAGCAGAGGGATTTGGAAGGCAGACTCCCTATGTAGTGGCAATAATAGAGCTCGAAGAAGGAGTGCGTATCTATGGGCAGGTTGTAGACTGCAATGTTGATGATGTAAATATAGGGGACCCGGTATATTGCGTATTCCGTAAAATGTACACCAGCGGAAAAGAAGGAATCATAAAGTACGGTCTGAAATTTAAGTTGGAAAATTAATCATTGTTTCTTTTTGATTATAACTGTAAGTGAATCAGAAAAAGAAAATTTACTTCCTGAAATCAAGACATGGTCTTTTTTCATTGCTTTTTTTATTTCCCTGCTTGGTTTCCATATATCTATAAACATAACTAAAATAAAAATAAAAGTCCATATATAATTTCACCACAGGGCGCCTGTTATTTCCTCCACAAGAACAGATAAAATAGAACATCCAAAGATTACAATATAAAATAAATGATAGAACGTATATTGAATTATAACCTCATCTGATGTTTCTTTTCTCTTATAGATCTAATTTTTTTATCTTTTTACGCACTATGTTTCTTTAATAGGATCTTAAATTTAAAAATTTGTGCAAATCAGTCAATAAAAGGGAAAACTTCATATTATATATAGTGTATAATTATATATGCACTAGTATTGCATCTATACGAAAAATGAATAATTAACTGAAGCAGAATTATATAACATCAATATAGACAAAAAAAATTCATTTCGCTACAAGCGATGGATTATTGAATCCATTTAGAAATAAAAACAAAAAAGTGAGACATATTTAGCAGAAGTAGAAAATTAGTGTATAAAAAATTGGAATTTTTATGTATAGAAGAAAGGCATATTTTTCTCAGCTAAAAATTCTTTTAAGTATGAACATCAAATCCTTCTTTGGCGGGCTCCAAAAATTGTCTGTGAGTTCTGCTGCGATTTTTTTTATCTCAATTGCTGCATCGTGGTTCTTGTCATAGGACATTATTGGTGTTTTTGCAGCAATGCAATCTGCCATTTTTTTGTCTTCATGAATTGTTGTGATTACAGGAGCGCTTAATATTGATTCAATGTCATGTTTGGTTAGTTCAGATTTCATTTTTCTTACCCTGTTCACTACAACTCCAATTACCGGCTTTTTCATCTCCTCTGCAATTTTTATTGTCTTCAGAGCATCTGTTACGCTTGGAAGTTCAGGGTTAGTAATTATGATCACTTCATCTGCCGCCTCAATGCTTGCAAGGGATTCCTTTCCCAGTCCTGCAGCTCCGTCAAGAATAATCAAATCATGATCTTCCCTTAAATCATCTATTACCTTCTTTAATTTTGAAGGATCTGTATTTTTTAAATCATAGATTGAAAGCCCTGCAGGAATTACCTTCAGGTCGCTTGGATGAATGTACATTGCATCATAGATATTTCCTTCACCTCTCAATAGATTGTGTATTGTCTGAGGATACAAAGGAACTCCTAAATGAAATCCTAAGTTTGGAGTTGTAAGATTAGCATCCATAACAATTGTTTTGTGCCCGAAACTTGATGCGGCAATTCCCAAGTTTGCTACAAATGTTGTTTTTCCAACTCCTCCTTTTCCAGAAACGCATGAAATTACTCTTGCCATAATCATCTATATGATATATTATCTTTATTAATCTTTCGATTCATTAGTTATTCATGCCTGCAAATCCAATAAAGAATATTTACAACACACTCCTTAAAGAATATGATTTTGTCGCTCATTCATGGTGGCCAACGACAGCTTTTAAAGAAGAGGAAAAGCAATTTGAAATCATAATAGGGGTTATTTTGACGCAGAACACCAACTGGAATAATGTTGTAAAGAGCATAAGAAACCTGAAAAGAGAGAATCTAATAAATATTGATGGAATAAAAAGCATTGATAAAGACAGGCTTGAAGAAATCATAAGGCCTTCGGGTTTCTTTAAGCAAAAGGCAGCATACCTGAAAAACATATGCGACTTTTTTTTTGAAAATCAAATGGCTCAGATTATAGAAATGGATACGGCAAAGGCAAGGGCGCTTCTGCTTGATGTGGTCGGCGTTGGAAAAGAGAGCGCAGATTCGATCCTGCTTTATGCACTCGGGCATCCTGTTTTTGTGATAGATGCATATACAAAAAGAATTGCGCAAAGGATGAACCTGCTCGATTATTGCAACACAGATAAATATGATTACGATACTTTGCAAAAATGTTTTGAGGAGAACCTGAAAAAAGATGTTGATTTATTCAGGAAGTATCATGGGCTGATTGTTGAGCATGCAAAAAAGCACTGCCGGAAAAAACCATTGTGCGACGGGTGTGTTTTAAGGGAAAAATGCAGCGCAAAAACCAAAAAGCTTAAATAGTTTGAATGTAATTTTTATTATTAATTTGAAAAAATAATAATCGCAAGAATAATATAAGATTGTTGGGGAACCATCTTAGTTAGTTTGCGTAATTATTTGCAGTCTGTTTTGGTTTTGTGAGTTTTGCAAATTATGTGTTTTTAATTGTTTTATATAATATAGCACTCAAAATTAATAAAGATTTCGTTATATTATAATATAGTATAAAAAATAGATAAAAAAATAGATAGGTAGATGATATGGAATCCATAATAAAACAAGCATTGAACAGAAACCAGATGCAGGAAGAAAGCGCAATTAGTGGTGCTAATGAAACTCTGATGAGTGAACAAAAACAGGAAGCTCCCCGGTTTAAAGAACAACCGCAAATGATTCAACAACAAGAGCGTATTGTTGAACAGCCTCAATTAGTTCAAAAACATGAGGCAAAAATTGACAGCGACATTGTCGGAGCAGAGAATATTCCTATTGAAGAAAAAACATCAATTCAGGATCAGAAATTAGAGCAAATGCTGATAGAGAACGAAGCAAAAATCAGTGTTATCGGAATCGGAGGAATGGGAAGCAATGCAATAAATCGTCTATCTACTATAGGAATACAGGGTGCTACAACAATCGCGCTCAATACAGACATAAAGCATCTTAAAACAATAAGTGCAGATAAAAGAATATTAATCGGCGCTCAGTTGACAAGAGGTCTTGGAGCAGGTGGATTCCCTGACGTAGGCAAACAGGCAGCAGAGGAAACGATAAGCAATGTAAAAAAAGAAATCGGGGATGCTGATATGCTATTCATTGTTGCAGGCATGGGTGGAGGAACAGGAACAGGCGCTGCTCCGACAATTGCAGAATCTGCAAAACAAAAAGGCACCATTGTAATTGGAGTCACTACAATGCCGTTCAAGATTGAAGGAAGCAGGATGGAAAAAGCAGAATACGGACTGAACAAATTAAGGCAGTCATGCGATACAGTTATTGTAATTGAAAACGACAAACTGAACCATATTGCAGGAAACCTTCCTCTGGAGCAGGCATTTGCTGTAGGAGATGAGCTGATAGTCACAATGATTAAAGGAATAACAGAGACTATTTCAACACCGTCCCTGGTAAACCTTGACTATGCAGATGTGAAAGCAATAATGAAGCATGGTGGCGTTGCAATGATAGGAATTGCAGAATCCACAAGCAAATCAAGAGCAGAAGAAGCAGTAAAAGAAGCAATGCAGCATCCTCTGCTGGATGTTGATTATAGTACAGCGACAGGAGCACTGATACACATAACCGGCGGGCACGACATGAGGCTGGACGAAATTACCACAATAGGAAGCTATGTGCAAAATAGATTGGATTCTTCTGCCCAGACTGTATGGGGCGCAAGAGTTGAAGAAGGCATGGAGGGAAAAATACAGGTAATCACAATAATTACCGGCGTAAATTCTCCTTACATACTAGGTCCAAGAGCAGCCAAACAGGAAGAGGCGCAAAAAATCGGTTCAATGAAAAATATACTTAACATTGACTACGTTAGTTGAGTTATTTTATTTATATTATTGTGTCTGAACTAAACTGTGGACTCTATTGAGAAAAAAAGTTTATGTTTTGATTAATAATAATCAATTGCAGGATTATTTTTTATTGTTTATCTATTAATTTACATGCAAGATATATGAATGGTGTGTCAATAAAGGCAATGGTTATCTTTACAATCCACTGCCCGAGAATCAATGGAATGATGGGCATTATTCCATAGAATGCAATTGTCACAAAAATTACAGAATCAATAAATTGGGACACAATGGTTGAAGTATTGTTTCTCAGCCACAGGTATTTTCCATTTGTTTTTCTTTTCCAGTAGTCAAATGCCAGTATGTCGTGGTATTGAGATATCAAGTAAGCAGTCATTGACGCAAGCACAATTCTTGAGGTAGATGAGAGAATCAGATTAAATGCAGTTAAAAAATCTCCTTCAACAAAAACTGCCGGGGTCCACAAAACAGAAATCTTCACAACAAGCACCATTGCAATGCTTGCTAAAAACCCGCACCATATTGCTTTTTTAGCATGCTTTTTGCCCCACTTTTCAGACAGGATATCGGTCAGAAGAAAAGTTGCAGAATATGCAATGACTCCTGCCGGAACCACAAAATCTCCAAATTCCACGACTTTTGATGCAACAATATTTGCAGTAACAACAAGGCTTGCAAATACAGCAATAATATATTCAACGCCGTATTTTTTGCCGATTACAGAAACAATTGTTGCAAATGACAGGACAATTATTATGTATAGGATTTCTATTAACATATTTTCGAATTATATTTTGCATAATTTATTTTGAATTATTTTCTAATCTTTCTTTTTCTTGTAGCATACCTTTTTAATCAATAGGTTATGAAGTAGTTTTAAATATTTTTTTATCAGCACCAACTATACTATTCACATGTCTTAAAGATGCAAGCTTCCTTATTTTACGAACAGGGATATCTGCCCCTATACTGTTGACATTTTGATAAGTATCAATATTTGATGCACCTAAACTCTCAAAATCCGAAACAACTTTATTCTTTTGGCTCTCGTCCAAAAGGTCAACATTTACCTAAACAAGAACTCTGGTTGTCCCTGTTGAGCCTTTCGCAAGAATATCATTCCATAACATATTTTAAACTTTTGGAGGTTTTGAAAAGGTTAATAAGATGCCTCCAAAAATAACCAAAACAATTAAAATAACAATAACTTTTTTCGTTCTTTTTTTCATTCTATCTTTTTAAATAACAATTAATTCATTCCTTTCCTCGTCTTAATCTCTTTCACAATCCTGTCCATTATGTCTCTCGGGACTTTTTCATAAACAATATCTATAAGGGACTGGAACCCTCTTCCTGCTGTTGCTGATTTTACGCCAGCCTCAAAACCGAACATCTCTGCAACAGGAAGTTTTGCCTCTATTGAATTCATGTCTCCTTCCTCGTGCATCTCTAAAATCTGACCTCTTCTGTTTTGGACTTCATTGATTATATTTCCCATATAGTCTATAGGCGCATCAATCCTTAGTATCTGCTTTGGTTCGTATAGTATAGCACCGCCATTGTTTATTGCTTCTCTTATTGCTGTCTTTACCGCAGGCAATACCTGAGCAGGACCTCTGTGGATTGCATCCTCGTGAAGCTTTGCATCCATCAGTTCTATGGAAACGCCCATCAATGGCTCGTGCGCAAGAGGACCTTCTGAGCATACTTCTTTAAATGACTGGATAAGCAGTTCAATCACTTCATTAAGCTGGACAATGCCCTTTGTAAGATTTAAAAATATATTATTGTCATGGATTGCAACTATTTTTTTTGCTTTATTGGCCTCCATTCCGGCTTCCCTTAAATGCGCAGCTACTTCATTTAAATCCTGCTTTCTTATCTTACCCTGCTTTAGTTCCCCTGACCTTAATAAATTGATTATCTTTTCATCCAGAGGGCTTACTTTTATCATAAATTTATTGTGCTTATTCGGCGTTTTTCCCTCAATTTCAATAGATTCTTTCATGACACCTTCTTTGTAGATAACTATCGGCTTTGAAACATTTATCCCTATACCCTTGTACTTGATGAATCTTTCAACCTTTGCTTCAATATGCAGTTCTCCAATACCGCTGACAAGAGTTTCTCCTGTATCTTCTGAAATATCAACTCTTATTGTCGGGTCTTCCTTTGCTCTTTGCTTCAAGATATCTATTAATTTCGGCAGATCCTTTATGCTCTTTACTTCAATCGCCTTTGTGACAACCGGCTCAAAGAGGTGCTGGATTGACTCAAACAATTCTACTTTCTCTATATTTAGTGCACATATCGTATCTCCTGTTGAGGATCCCGAAAGCCCTGATACTGCAACAATATTGCCGGATACAATAGATTCAATAGGAATTCTTCTAGGTCCTGCATAGATGCCAAGCTGCTGTATTCTTTCATTTCTCTCCTGACTCTCATTTCGCACTTCCATTCCTTCTCTAATTGTTCCGCTAAAAACCCTTATTGTTGAAATTATTCCTGCCTGCGGGTCCTGCATCGTGTTTGTGATAATCCCTACAAATGGACCCTGTGGATTTGATGCTACCAGAGATTTTCCGACATCTGTCTTAGTGTCGCCTCCCCATATTTTTTCAATCCTGTATTTCTGGGCAACTTTAGGATTAGGAAGATGGTTTATAACCATATCAAGAAGAACTTCGCTTATATTTGCCTTTTTGGTAAGCTCTTTTTCCTTATCCTCCTTTGTGTATTTGATTATATCTTTAAATGTGATTCCTGTCTTTTTCATGAATGCAACAGACAATGCCCAATTTCTGTAAGCAGAGCCGAAAGCAACACTGCCTTCTGCTACATTTACCTGCCATTTATTCTTGAACTCTTCAGCAGTTGCTTTTTGTATAAGCACATTTACATCTGTGATTATTCTCGTAACTCTCTCCTGAATTTTCTCGGGCGTCAAATCGAGTTCCTTGATAAGCCTGTCCATCTTGTTTATGAACAAAGTCGGCTTTACTCTTTCCTTCAATGCCTGCCTGACCACAGTCTCTGTCTGCGGCATGACACCATCCACTGCATCCACCAGGATGACGCACCCGTCTACTGCTCTCATCGCGCGGGTTACATCACCGCCAAAATCAACATGACCCGGAGTGTCTATTAGGTTAATCAGATAATCTTCATTATTAAAACTATGAATCATTGAAACATTGGCAGAATATATTGTTATTCCCCTTTCCTGTTCCTGTTTGTCAAAATCCATAAAGCACTGCTTTCCTGCAGTTTCCGTACTTATAAGCCCTGATGCGGCAAGCAGATTATCTGTAAGGGTCGTCTTGCCATGATCTATATGTGCCGCGATAGCTATATTTCTAATCTTCGCCTGATTGTTCACTACATTCTTGATTTTTTCTACAATTAAATCTGCTTTTGCCATTTTAATCCTCATTTATACAATTACTTTGGAATATACCAATAGAAAATTAACCAGCATTTTTAAAAACTTAAAATTTTTATATTAGTATGCATTGCTTATTTTTATCTGGGAAAAAAAGAAAGGGGTTCATGTACACTCTTTTCACTACGATTATTTTTGCTATCATTATATCCAACATTGCAATGAACCATGATTATCCCTATAAATTAGATGAAAACTACAAGATGATAAGAAGCAATGAAATGAACTATTTCACAGAGGGGGTTTTTGCTGACATAGGAAGAAGCTTTTTTATCAGTGGAAAATTGGCTGTCATTGCGATTACAAATTATGAGCTCCAGAATGGAACTTTTGTAAACAACAGCAATCAAAGCCTGGTTGAAACAATGCTTAACGGAACCTACAACGGAATATATCTGCCTTTTATTGAAAACGCAACACTCGACGACTGGCATGGTTCCATCAAAAAGCTGGCAGAAGGGTTAAGCTATAATATAGAGGTTACTATCCACAAGATTGAATTAATGCAGGAAGACAACTTCAATTTAAATATTACCTCTCTTACAAATATATTGATTATGGATCCTATATTGTCTGCCTCATTAAACAGAACTATCCCTTTTTCGAAAATAATTTCATTGCAAGACCTGGAAGACCCGTTCAATACTGTCCTGAGCAAAGGATATATCCACCAGAAATATCTCCAATGCAGCCGCATTGAAGGAAGCTATTCTTCACTTAACTGGACTTATGGCAGGAGCTATGTTGACTTTACAGAAACCAACTTTTCGGCATTTTCATTTCCTGTAAACACTTTTCTTATCACAAAAAATATTTCCAATGTCGTGGATTTTGGCGGATTTACAGCAGTGATTGGAGAAACAGAGGAAAATACAGGTAGTGTGGATTGCATTTCCGGCGCAGCCAATGCAACAGACTTTATTGAAAATAATTCAATAATTGTTCTGGACAGAAATTACATATGGATTACAAACCTCACAAGCCAAAGCAGCCATTCCTGTTTTTTTGAGGCAAAAGATGCGCCCTGCTTTCTGGACCGCATAGAAAATTCAAGTTCGTTCAGCCATAAATACATGCCCGGCAACAGGGGCATTGGCTCATTCATAAATATACTGCATTTTCCGGTTATTTTGCAGGATTATTCAAAGGAAGGGCTTGGCGACTACAAACTGGACTGGAAATACTATCCTGTCTAATTCAGCGATTATGATAAAAAAAATTATAAGAAAAATGCACGAATTAATGTTCAAAAAAAACAGGGCAGTAAAACCCAGTTACAGAAAAACTATCAAAATCCGGACTCCAAAGACAGGAGATCTCTTCAAAAAATTCGATAAGCTAAATATGAAGCATAAAGGAGTTTTTTTGTTGGCAGGATTTGTAATTTTTTCGCTGTTCTTTTCAAAAATCCTCTTCTGGATTGCAGTGCTCATGTTTGCGGTAGCGGTCTCAAAACTAATACAGATATTTTTCCCTCTTGTTGTGGGGTTTGACTGGGGTTCCTTTGCCTGCATATTTATTGCTTATTATGTTCATCCTGTCGTTGCTCTGTTGTGCGTCTCGATTGCATCTGTGCTTGGGTCCCTTTTGAGGGGACAGCACAAAGCAGATATGATTGCCCTTCCGCTTTTCGGCTATATCTCAATAAATATTCTCTTCCTCATTTTTCCCTTTCAGTCATGGGCTTTCTTTAACACAGCAGCTCTAATGACGCTTGTATATGCAGCCACTAACATACTTTTCTCTTATTTTTTCATGGGAAGAATTGACATAAACTCAGTCTCATTTTTAGTAACTTTAATTATAAATAACTTCTTCTTAATAAAATATATATCCCCGTATATAGTAAAGTCAGCGGGTCTTTAGAAATATGTTTGATGATATAAGATTGAAAGGCATTCTCAGGCGGAGACTGAACAAAATAAAGGAAGAAGATATAAAAAGAAATGATGAAATTGAAAATTTCAAAATAGGCAAGAAAAAAAAAGTCACGCTTTTAAAAACATTTGATAAGCGGGAAGACATAAATGTCTATTATCCTCTTATATATCCCTATGCTTATGCAAGAATAAAATGGAATCCTGAAATTAATGAAGTCCAGTATTGTGTCGAACAGCCGCAATTGAGCGAAGAAGAAAAAAATATATATGTCCTGTTGCAGGCCTCCCTCATAAAAACAATAGATGTAAATCTCTACAGTCTCAAGACAGACGATGAAAAGATTAATTATATAAAAAAAAAAATAAATGACATTTTGATTGAATTTGGAGTTGTGCTTCATTCAGGGCAATATATCCGCCTGCTTTATAATGTATATGTGAATTTTGTCGGGCTTGGAAAAATAGAGCCCCTAATGAACGATACAGGCATAGAAGACATTAGCTGCGACGGCACAGGAGTCAATATTTACATTTCCCATAAAAAATACGGAAACCTGATGACAAATGTTATGTTTGAGGAAGAGAATGAATTGACCTCGTTTGTAGTCAAGCTCTCAGAGCGGTGCTCCAGATATGTATCCTATGCTGAGCCCCTTCTTGATGCGACTTTGCCTGATGGCTCCCGTATAAATGCAACGCTTTCAAAGGATATATCTACTCGCGGCCCGACATTCACAATAAGGAAATTCAGGGAAATTCCTTTCAGCATAATTGATTTAATCCAAAACAAAACTCTTTCAGTGCGGTCAATTGCTTTTTTATGGTTGCTTGTAGAGCACAAGCAAAATATACTGATTTGCGGAGGCACAAGCTCAGGAAAAACATCCCTTCTCAATGCACTTGTCCTATTCATACATCCGGAAAATAAAGTAATATCCATTGAAGATACAAGAGAATTGAATCTTCTGCACAAAAACTGGATGCCTTCTCTTTCCAGGAGAGGATTCGGGGCAATAGATGCCTATGGGCGAAGATATGGAGAGATAACAATGTTTACTCTGCTTAAGGAATCATTCAGGCAAAATCCAGACTATATTGTTGTCGGGGAAGTACGTGGAGAAGAAGCATCTGTGCTGTTCCAGGGAATGGCATCAGGGCATCCTTCGCTTGGAACCATTCACGGCGGGTCAGTGGAAGATATACTCCAGCGGTTGCAGACCCCTCCTATAAATCTCTCAAGCAGCATCATAGAAATACTTGATTATCTTATTGTAATTACCCGGGCAACAAAATACGGGAAATCATCGCGAAGGCTGAAAGAAATCAACTTTATTGAAAAGGTAGGATCAACCGGTTCCATTACTTATAAGACTCCTTTTAAATGGAACCCAAAAACAGATAAATTTATGGAGAAAAAAGATGATGTTTTTGTGTGCCTAACCAAATTGAGTGAAGAATATGGAATAGAACCGGAGGAATGCCTTGCTGAAATAAAGAGGCGGGAAAAATACCTGTTGTGGATGAAGAAACATAAAATTGAATCTTTTCAATATGTATATGAAAAAATTGAGCAATACTACAACAAATACGAAAACAAGGAAGTTAAGGTTTAATTCTGCAGACTGTGTAATATGTCACCTCTCCCTCGCAGTCTACTACTCCCATTAGGGCGACTGAGCGGATATTATGTGACAGCCGGACATATCTGGACACTTCATAATAAGCAAAAACATCATTTTCCGAGACTGCATGAACATTGTATTTAGTATGCTCTTTTTTGGATTTATCTCCCTGCTTATATGGATTCACCCCTTTATCGTAAACCCTGAAATGGGTTCCGAATTTAAAGCCGGATTTTACAATATATCCTCTTTTCCTCAAATCGCGGTACACTCTGTATTTCTGGTAGAGTTCCCTGGCATCTTTTGAGCAGATAGCATAAAATTTCTCGAAAGTCAAAATTTTTCCTGCGCTGTTGTCTTTTAGTACTATTCTTTCTAATTCTATCAAAAACAGCGTCTCTTCAACAGAGAGCTGAAGAACATTCTTGTTGTTGAATTCAATATATTTGCCAAAATATTTCTCATCATGTATAATTTGAGCATCTTTTTCCTTGAAAATATACACATTTTCATCCAAAAACAGGGCTTCTATCGGCTTCATATACTCTAAAAAAGCATATATTTATATAATTAATTGTTTAATAGTCTTTAAGGGCTTTTAAGCCACATATTAAAAAGTGATATATTATGGCAGACAGTTATATAGTAAAAAGTAAAATAAGAGAATATGCAAAGAGCAAAGACATGAATGTATCTGCAGAGGCAGATGAAGCATTAAACAGTGCTGTTGAAGAACTGCTTTCAAAGGCAGTAGCAAGAGCAGAAGGAAACTCCAGAAAAACCATAAAAGGAAGAGACATCTAAGGTTTTTTTAACAAAGTTTCTTTTTTTATTTTTTATTAATTATTATTTTTGATTAGATGAATGTATCGTCGTTCAGAAAACCGTAACACTTATAAATATAATTATATATATTTCATTAAAAACTGAAATTTGTGAATCTAATGGAGCAAGACATATCAAAAAGTGAGAAAGAGTTTATTGACCGGACCGGAAAAATCTCTAAACAGTGGAGTCTTGGAGAACCTGCCGGCAGAGTATGGGCGGCGCTTTTATTTGCAGAATATCCTCTTTCCCAAAAAGATATAGCAACGAAAACAGAGTACAGTTTAAGTCTGGTAAGTCCTAGTTTGAAAATTCTTGAATCATTAAATTTAATAAGGTCCATTAGAGGAGAAGGAAGAGAAAAACTATACAAATTAGAATTATCCTTTATCGAAGCGTTCAACATACTAATTAAAAGACAATTAGAACACGATATTAATCCTCTTATCGAGCATTTGGACAGGATAGAAGAAAAAAACAAAAATCCAAAATTGTTAAAATTAACTGCCGAATATAAACAGCTTAAGCTGTATCTTGATTGGTTTGGAAAAATGATAAGCATGAAAAAAGTTACAGGTGAAAAAATAAAGAAGTTATTGGGATGATTTTTTTTTTTGAATCCTGAATTTCACAAAAAACTGAAATAAGTTAAAATGAAAGACCAATGGTCGTATCTTATGTTTACTCAATGTGATAAAATATGGAAATAAAAAAAAAGACAAATAAAACAAAATCATTATGCCCCGAATGCCTCAAAACAATTGATGCAGTAGTGGGAGAAAAAGACAATAAAATTTTTATCAAAAAAACCTGCAAAGAACATGGTGATTTTGAAGACCTGTATTACGGGGATGCAAAGGTATTTGAAAGATTTTTAAAAGATAAATATGACAACACGGGCTTGGAAAATCCAAACACTCTATCAACAGATAATTGTCCTTATGACTGCGGATTGTGCAACAATCATAAGAGTCCTACTGTCCTTGGGATTATTGATGTGACAAACAGATGCAATCAACGATGCCCTGTGTGCTTTGCCAATGCAGAGGCTTGCGGCTATGTTTATGAACCCTCGTTAGACCAATTAAAGAAAATGCTACGTAATTTAATAAATGAAAAGCCCGTTGGCTGTAAAGCAGTCATGTTTTCCGGAGGGGAACCGACAATGCGCAAGGATTTGCCTTACATAATCCGGATGGCAAAACAAATGGGATTTTTGCATATTCTTATTGCCACAAATGGAATAAACATATCAAAAGATTCAAGCTATATTGCTTCCTTAAAAGATGCCGGCTTAAATACAGTATATCTTCAGTTTGATGGGGTTACAGAAGAGCCATACCATACTATACGCGGTTTCAATGCGCTTCCGATAAAATTGAAAGTCATTGAAAATTGCAGGCAGATGAACTTTAAGCAAGTTGTTCTGGTTCCGACATTGATTGGAGGCGTCAATGACAAAGAGGCAGGGGATATAGTGAAATTTGCTGTAAAAAATGCTGATGTTGTCAGCGGTGTAAATTTTCAGCCATTGTCTTTTGCAGGAAGAGTTACGGACAAAGATCGCAAAAAAATGAGAATCACCCAGCCAGATTTAATGCATTTGCTTGAAAAACAGACAGAAGGACAGATAGGACCGGATGATTTTTATTCTGTTCCCTGTGTGGTTCCGTTGAGTTTGTTTTTAGAAAGACTGCACAACAGTCAGATGACCAAATTATCCTGCCATCCCGCATGCGGTTCTGCAACATACATTTATGCAGAAGACGAGAAAATAATCCCGATAACAAGATTTGTTGACGTTGATGGGTTTTTTAGTTTGATAAAACAGATAAATGAGGATAAAGAGAAAAATACCTATATTTGGAAAGTAAAGGCAATAACTAAAATTATAAAAGAGATTCCAAAATTGGTTGATAAAGCAAAAATGCCAAAATCAATAAATATAATTAAACTTGCTATTGATTTTTTGAAAGGAGATGCAAAAGCATTGAGAATATTTGCTAAAAATTCAATGCTAATTGGCGCTATGCATTTTATGGACGGGTATAATTTCGACTGCCAGAGAGTCCAGAGGTGCATTGTTCATTATTCCACACCGGATGATGGGATAATCCCTTTTTGCTCGTATAATTCCATCCACAGATCGATTGTAGAAAAAAAATTCAGCAAACCGCTGGACATTTAATCATAAAAGTAAAAATTATGAATTTAAAATTTAATAAATATGATAAAATATGGAAATAAAAAAAATGACAGAAGATGTATTCGATACTCTGAATAAATACATCCAGACATTATCAAGTATTGAAAAAAGGCACTTTAAAGAAAAAATTGAACAGATTAATTCAAAGTATAAATCCTTGATTGAACTTAAAAAAACAAAAAATTCCACGCAGGAGGTTGACCCTATGTTTTTTTGTTTTGAAGATTTGCCTCCTACAGGCAAAGAATATTGGTTTATGAAATTTGCATCAACAGAACCTGAAGACAAAAGACAGCTTCTTGTAATGTTTGGAGATGGTTTCGGGACTACAAAAATAAATAAAAAGAAAGTGAAATGTAGAAAACATAAAGGAAGAAATGGGTATATGACTGCGTGGTGTTACGATGATAAAAAAGATTTGATATTGGATGGTAAAAGTTCGATATCAATGAATCCTGACAATATTATGGTTTCTAATGAACAGGGCAAAATAAATTATAATGGAAAGTTCCCGGATTATTCTCTCAATATATCTAAAAAGAACAAAGAGATTGCTGATCTCAAAATAACAAGACCGGAAAATAATTCGGAATCTTTCGAGTTCAGCAGCCATTTTAAGTCATTTGCCGGATTTGCCTTAATAAACCTGTATTTTGATTTTACAGGGATGTTAAATGGAAAAAAATTCACAGGAAAATGCTATGTTCAAAAAGTTATAGTAGTTGGTCCTTTTGTTCCATGGTATTGGGGAAGGATTGTATTTTCAAATGGCTCTATTATATCTTACTATGAGCCCAGAATAGAACTATCCGTATTTAATTACAAGTTATCATCAGTGCTTACATTTTACGATAATCAAAAAGATAAAAAATATATTTTCAAAGATTTAACCATAAAAAAATTCGGAAAAAATAGTCCACGATGGATAATTACAGCAGATAAAGGGAAATTTTTCATCTCTTTAAAATCATATTCTTCCCATAAATTTATATTTGAAAAAATTGGCTCTTTTACTTATATTGAATACTTAAGTGAGATTACTGATATATCTATAGAAGATTGCGATATTGATACAAGTAAATTGGGATCTGGGTTCGGCTTAATTGAGGATGCAAAAGGTTATGTCTTGTGAATATATCACGGCATAAAAGTAATCATAAAAGTTTTCCTACTAAAACTTTTAAGCTTTTTTTCTCGTTTCCTTACCGTCATACAACAACAAAAAAATCACGGAGATATGCAATTACACGTAAAACCAGAATTCTAATAAATATAATATTCATCCAAGTGATGAATACCTAAGTCATGGGGAAACATTAGACCTCTAAAGGTGTG
>Ga0164318_10000908_pt1 | contig 24733 bp, 16 predicted proteins | sample GuaBasSedimGuay9_FD_113734 | JGI IMG/M metagenome (GOLD analysis project Ga0164318, IMG submission 113734) | Subseafloor sediment microbial communities from Guaymas Basin, Gulf of California, Mexico - Guay9, Core 4571-4, 0-3 cm | ecosystem: Environmental > Aquatic > Marine > Hydrothermal vents...
GCATAGAAATAATTTAGCATTTTTACTTAGCTACAAAATTTGGAATTTTAATAAAACGCTACATCTCTCGAGCAGCATCCGGCAAGAGCTAATAGATAATAACTGGAGTCAGCCTACTCCTGCTCTCGGCTTTACTTATGAATTAGGAAAGCACTTTCAATTATCGGGGAAAGTATCGCGCAATTATCGTCAACCCACTTTTAACGACTTATTCTGGCAAGGTGGATTTGCACAAGGCAATCCCGATCTATTACCAGAATCGGCTTGGGCGCAAGATATTGGTGCTTCTTTCCAAGAAACATCTGACAAGATCTATTTCAGTCTTAGTTTATCCGCTTTCAACAGCTATATAAAAAACCTCATCTTATGGATTCCGACAGAAAGAATTTGGTCTCCAGTCAATCAGAAAGAAGTTTGGTCGAGAGGAATTGAGACAGACATTAAACTCAGTAGAGTTATTCACGAATTAAAAATAAATCTTGAATTTCACTATTCTTTTAATCCATCAACATTGGAGAAAGAAGCAAATAACGAGACAGATGCAATTTTAAAAAAGCAACTTATTTATACGCCAAAACATCAAGCAAAAGCATTATTTATTATTCAACGCAAACTCAGTAATATATCAATTGAACAGCAGTATGTAGGTAAACGCTATACCATTGCTGATAATACCAAATGGTTGGATGCCTACCCTTTAACAAATATTATTTTAAGTAGCTCATTCAAAAAGGATAAGCAAAACTGGGGGCTAAGCTTTCGCTTGAATAATGTATTCAATCAAGAATATCAAAGTATGGAAAACTATGCTTTGCCCGGAAGAAATTATCAAATCAGTATTCACTATAATTTTAATTAAATCGCACAAAATGAAACTTAAAAACATTATTTATTTATTTGCATTCTCGCTCTTATTTGTGAGCTGTACTAAAACCGAAGACACTCCCGATTACGGAAAATATGGTGCTGGAGTATTAATTAGCAATGAAGGTACCTTTGGTGCCGGAAACGGATCAATTAGTTATTACAGCCCTGATACCGACTCTGTTACAAATGAAATATTTCAGTTTGAAAACAGTAGAAGTCTGGGCGATATTGTTCAATCCGTAAATAAAATTGGTGATTATGTTTTTATTCAGGTCAATAATTCTAATAAGATTGAAGTGGTTGATGCCAAGAGTTTCGTAGAAATGGGTGTAATCCAAGAATTAACTCAAGTACGTTATGCTATCGGTGATGAAAATACGGTCTACGCTTCTGCTTGGGGAACTTGGGGTGCCGATGGAAAGGTATATATTATTGATGTAAATACTTTAACAGTTACCGATTCTGTTGCAACAGGATTAGGTCCGGAGGCAATGGTTTTACTTGAGGATAAACTTTTTGTTGCCAATAGCGGTGGTTGGGGTTTTGATAATACTGTAAGTGTTATTGATCCTACAAATAAAACTGTTTTACAGACAATTGAAGTTGGAGCAAATCCAAAATCTATGGTAGTAGATAAAGACGAAAACTTATGGGTATTATGCTCAGGAAGTGCTTTATATGATGCGAACTGGACCCCTATTGGACATAATCCTTCAAAACTAATTCAAATCAATCCTTCTACAAATGCCATTATAAAAGAAGTATCATTATTTGCAGAACAACATCCTAGTAAATTAGCCATAAATCCAAATGGTAATTTACTGTATATAGGAGCAGGATTTGGGTTTAATGGTATTTATACAATAGATATTAATGACGCTACATTTGCCGAGACACAACTAATAAACAAATCATTTTATGGTTTTGATATCAACCCTGAAGATGGTGTTATTTTTGGCTACGAAGCTTTAAACTTTACCGAAAGAGGAAAACTTTACCGTTTTAACGAATCGGGTTCTGAATTAGGAAATTACCTTGTTGGAATTGCACCAAATGGATCATCATTAAAACGAGATAAATAATTCAGATAAAAAAACTTTTTGACTTTGTGTCTTAGTAGTAAAAAAAGACCACAGAGGCACTGAGACACTAAGAAAAATTCAATGTTTTGAAAAGCAAGAAAATAATTTAGATTAAAATACTTTGTGACTTCGTGTCTTAGTGGTAAAAAAAGACCACAGAGGCACTGAGACACTAAGAAAAACTCAGAATCTTGAAAAATAAAAAAAATAAGCTAAAATACTTTGTGACTTCGTGTCTTAGTGGTAAAACAAAACCACAGAGGCACTGAGACACTAAAAAGAAATAGTTTGAATAATCAAAAAAAAAAGTAAAATTGAAAAATAAGTGGTTTCTCTACTTCATTCTCATATTTCTTAGCTCTTGCACCGCTAAACAAGAGAAAGAAAGCAATAAGACAAAAGCTTCAGGTGTTAAATACGCCAAGGGATTTACTTTGGAAAATACCGAGCACTATAAAAAACTCCGTATTCTTAATCCTTGGGATGATTATAAGACTTATGCAACATATTATGTTTTAAAAGATAGTATAAAACCAAAAGTAATTGGTAACGAATTAACTTTCTATTTTAAACAAACACCAAAAACAATTGCTCTACACACCGCAGCCCAAACAGCTTCTTTAAAAGCTCTGAATTTGGAGAAATATGTAAAAGGGATTACTGATCCTCGTTTTTTTTATGAAAGTAAATATTCAGAAAGATTAGAACGTAAAGAACTTATACAAACGAGCAATCAAGTTCAAATAAACAAAGAACGCATTCTTTTACTACAACCCGATATAGTAATTACAAGCGGATGGAACAATATTAATTCAGATTATCAACTACTTATTAAAATGGGTATTCCTCCTCTTTTTATGATTGAGTGGATGGAAACAAAACCTTTAGGTAGAGCGGAGTGGATTAAAGCTATCGCTTTACTTTTTGATAAAGAAAAAGAAGCAGACTCACTCTTTAAATTGGTTGAAACCAATTACTTGGCAATCAAAAAAAAGCAAAGTAAAAATAAGTCAAAACCCAAAATTTTACATGGCGAAGAGTATAATGGAGTTTGGTATGTAGCAGGCGGACAAAGTTATATTGCACAACTTTATGCTGATGCCGGAGCAGAATATCTTTGGAGAGACAATGAAAAATCTGGAAGTTTGGCTTTAGATATTGAAGTTGTTTTAGAAAGAAGTATTGATGCCGATTTTTGGTTTACCACTTTCGGACAAAATACGGCGGATATCAATTATATCAATCAAGAAAAATATAGCATTTTGAAATCGGTAAAAGAAAATAATATCTACTCAAATACCAACAGAACAAGAGTTATGGGAGGCAATGACTTCTGGGAAACCGGTAATCTACGACCTGATTTTATTTTAAAAGATATTGTAAATATTCTTTATCATAAGGAAAACTCAAGCGATAGTCTCATTTTCTACAAAAAACTAAAGCTGAACTAATTATCCAATAATCTTAAACTGGAAAGTTTTTTCCATCTGCTTACGCGAAAGATAAAGAATAGTATAATACGGTATTAATAGCAAAAGCGATAACAATCCCGCAATACCCTCATTATCCAACAGTTGAGTAAAGACAATAAGACCTATTAACAAAACCAAAAACGGGAAAACATAACCAAACATTACCGCCCAAGTCCCCAAGGATTGATCCATCATCACTACAACTTTATCGCCAACATTATAATTATCGTTTAAAGCACGTTTAACATCCACATTCTTCTCTTCCACATCCGAAGCCGAGCAGGCTCCTTTTACCGAACAAGAAGCACAACTTGCTTTAGAAATAATCATTACAGTAATCACATCCTTGGTCATATGACTAATAAGGCCATCGTGTGTAATATTATCTTGAGGTAAATCACTCATTTTAATCCTAATTTTTAAAGCGCAAAAATACACATTTTTAGTTTCCAAGCTCAAAATCAGGGAGTAAAATCAAACTAAATACAAACAGAAAAAATCAATTATAAATTTTACTGTATTGTCTTTGACAAATCGAAAACATTTGTACTTTTGCACGGGGTAAGTCTTGTACGACCAGCTCCCTCAGAACTCCCCCAGGACGGGAACGTAGCAAGGGTATGAGGTTGTAGCGGTGCGATACAAGTAGCTTACCCTTTTTTTGTGCCCAAGAGTTTCTTGTCTGAGACTATATGAACACGCTTTTTGAAAATTTAACAATTCGACTTCAAAGAATATCATAGCTTCCTTATATTTGCTAAAAATTAAGAATATGCTTTTTGAAGCCAAAAATATAGTTAAACGATACGCAGCACATACAGCTCTTGATGGAGTTAGCATTACTGTTCCTGAACAATCGATATTTGGATTACTTGGCCCCAACGGTGCAGGAAAAACCACTCTGATAAGGATTATTAATCAAATAATCGGTCCCGACGAAGGCGAGCTTTATTTTGAAGGAAACAAACTCCACGCTAATGATATTTATCGTATTGGCTATCTACCTGAAGAAAGAGGTTTATACAAAAAGATGAAAGTTGGGGAACAAGCCATTTATTTAGCACAGCTCAAAGGATTAAGCCGCTCGGCTGCTATTCACGAATTAAAAATTTGGTTTGAAAAATTTGAAATAAGCGACTGGTGGAACAAAAAAGTAGAAGAGCTTTCTAAAGGAATGCAGCAAAAAATTCAATTTATTGTTACCATTATTCACAAACCAAAACTTCTTATTTTTGACGAACCTTTTAGCGGTTTCGATCCTATCAATGTACATCTTCTTAAACAAGAGATTTTAAATCTAAAAGAACAAGGAGCAAGCATTATCTTTTCCACTCATAATATGGCTTCGGTCGAAGAAATTTGTGACCATATCTGTTTAATAAATCAATCAAAAACTATTCTTGAAGGAGAAGTAAATAGCATTAAAAATGAATTTAAAGCCAACATTTACGAAGTAGAATGGTTAGGAAATATGGAGCAAATGAAAAATAATCTTCCCTCCTTTTTAAGCATCTTAGATAATAGTAATTCCAATGGCTCAAATAAAACAAAATTTAAAATTGATAAGGGAAACAAACCCAACGATTTGATGAAGTTTTTAATGACCAACTCTGAAGTCTTAGGATTAAAAGAGATTCTTCCGAGTATGGATGAAATTTTTATTCAAAATGTAAATGCTTCCATAAAGTAAAATAAAATGAGCAAAATTAACCTGATAATACAACGCGAATACCTGACTAGAGTTAAAAAACGCTCTTTTATAGTGCTTACATTCCTCGGTCCGCTTTTAATGGCTTCCATATGGATAATACCAATTTACCTTTCCAATTTATCTAAAGAAACAAAAGTAATCAGTGTATTAGATGAAACCGGGGTTTTCTTTGATAAATTCACCGGTGATGAAAATATGCAATTTATTCAAGCTGTCCCCCAACTAAAAGCAGCCAAAGAAAACCTAAATAAAATGGGCAACTATGCCTTACTATTCATCCCTAAACCCGATTTACATATCCCTAATACAGCAATAATATACAGCGAAAAACAGGCTAGTTTAGATGTGAAAAATTACATCAAGGGAGTAATGAAAAAAGAAATAGAAGCTCAAAAGTTAGCTGCTCGAGGAATAAATCCTGAAACTCTTCTGTCTATAAAAACCAATGTATTTATAAGTTCTATAAAAGTTGATGGAAGCGGAAAAGAAGAAAAAACTTCTACCGAAATAAGTATGGCATTAGGAATGTTCTCAGCTATACTAATATACTTTTTTATCTTTTTATTCGGAGCTCAAGTAATGCGTGGGGTTATAGAAGAAAAAACCAGTCGTATTATTGAAGTAATAATATCCAGCGTAAAACCATTTCAACTAATGATGGGGAAAATACTTGGTATAGCTTTAGTTGGATTTACTCAATTTATGCTATGGGTAATACTCACCTCTACTCTTGTTTTCGGCTTTCAATATGCCTATCAGGATGAGTTAAAAACCTTTCAAAACACTCAAATAATAGAAACAAGTCAAGGGATGTTCCCTGATTCACCGACAGAAACAAAAATAACCGAAACACAAACTTCCAATGAGAATATAGGCTTTCTTATAGATGCCCTTACATCTATTGATTACACCATTATTTTAGGCTCTTTCCTTTTTTATTTTCTAGGAGGATACCTATTATATGCTGCTCTTTTTGCTGCTGTCGGATCTGCTGTCGATAGTGAAGCCGACACTCATCAGTTTATGATGCCCATTACTATTCCACTGATATTAAGTATTGTAATGGCTCAATTAATAATAAATGACCCAAATGGACCAATAGCTTTTTGGATGTCTATGTTTCCACTTACATCACCTATAATTATGATGCTTAGAATTCCTTTCGGAGTTCCTTATTGGGAAATATTTACTTCTGCTACCTTACTAATTATCGGCTTTGTTTTTACCACGTGGATAGCGGCTAAAATATATCGTATCGGCATCTTAATGTACGGTAAAAAGATTGGCTACAAAGAGCTTTGGAAATGGCTATTTTACAAAGCATAATCCAAAATCCGCTTAAAACCAAATTAAAAATATAAAAAATATTTTTTTTGATTTCTCTGACATTCAGAATTTTATAATAAAATCTCTTTTATAAATTCTATTCATTTTTAAACAAATTATTACTTATCTCTACTAACCAAATCTTTTGACAATTTGTTATAATAGATTAAAATTTTATCCTACTTTTGCAAACTGTAAATTTTATAAAAAACAAATAATAGAAACACATGCAGAACAAGGGTGCTATACGATTTTTTGCCATTGCCTTTGCACTTGTTTGCCTTTTTCAACTTAGCTATACTTACTTTGCTAAAAGTGTTGAAAAAGATGCATACGAATACGCAAACTCAGCTCAAGTTACAGAGCTTTCAAAAGTAATTGCAAAAGGAGATAATCTGAAAGAAGGTTACATTTATGATTCTATTTCAAAACGAAGAGAAAAATTTTATTTAGACTCTATTCAAAACGAAGTAGTTTATAACATAGGAATTAGAAAATATACGTTTAAAGAAGTTAAAGAAAGAGAAATCAATCTTGGCCTTGACCTTAAAGGAGGCATGAACGTTACGCTTGAGATTTCAGTTCCCGATATCATCAAAGCACTTTCCGGTAATAGCAAGAATGCTACTTTTAACAAAGCGGTTCAAATAGCTATAGAAAAACAAAAAAGTACTGATGTTGCTTTTATTGATTTATTCGAAGAATCTATTAACGAAGTTGATCCTAACTTCAGTCTCGCTAGCGTTTTCAGCACAATAGATTTAAAGGATAAAGTAAGTTACAACTCAACAAACGCAGAGATTATTAAAGTTCTGAAAGGCGAGATTGACGGTGCTATCGACCGCACTTTCAACATTTTAAATACTCGTATTAACCGCTTTGGTGTTGCTCAACCTAACATTCAGCAACTAGCGACTAAAGGTCGTATTTTGGTTGAACTTCCGGGTATTAAAGATCCTGAACGTGTTCGTAAACTTCTACAAGGAACTGCTAAATTAGAGTTTTGGGAAACTTTTACTTTCCCTGAAGTAATCAACTATTTCTCTGAAGCTAATACAAAACTAGCTGAGCTTAATAAACTAAAAGAAATTAATACTTCCGAAACAGGAGAAATAAAAGAAACGGAAACTACAACAAAAACTACTGTAGATACTACGGCTTCCGATTTACTTGAACAAGTACAGAAAAACCCTGAAACAGATCAAGCTGCTGCTTATGATAATTACTTAAAAGCAAACCCCCTTTGGGCTGTACTACAACCTTCATTGGTTAAAGATGCTTCCGGACAATCATATCCTGCAAAAACTGCCAGAGTTGGATTTGCGTCCATTAAAGATACTGCTCGCGTAAACGCATTATTAAAACAAGTTAAAACTGTTTTTCCAAGTAATTTACGCCTATTTTGGACAATCAACCCAATTGAAAAAGGATCAGACGTTCACGAATTAGTTGCTATCAAAGTAAGCTCACGCGATGGACAACCTGCTTTAGGCGGCGATGTTATTGTTGATGCTTCTCAAGACTATAGTCCAACAGGACAAGTTGAAGTTTCAATGGCAATGAACAGCGAAGGTGCTCAAGCTTGGAAACGTTTAACAGGCGACAATATCGGTCGTCAGATTGCCATTGTTTTAGATGATTATGTTTATTCTTACCCTAATGTTAATAGCGAAATTGCCGGAGGGCGTTCTTCTATTACCGGTGGCGGAATGACAGTTGAAGAAGCTTTAGATATTGCCAATATTCTTAAAGCCGGTAAATTACCTGCCCCTGCACGTATTGTTCAGGAAGAAGTAGTTGGTCCAAGTCTTGGAAAAGAAGCTATAAATGCCGGTTTATGGTCATTTGTTATCGCTTTTTTCCTAGTTCTTGCATATATGTTGCTATACTACAACCGTGCCGGTTGGGTAGCTAACCTTGCTTTATTAACCAATATCTTATTCATTTTTGGTGTTTTAGCATCTTTAGGTGCTGTCCTAACACTTTCAGGAATAGCAGGTATTGTATTAACATTGGGTATGGCTGTTGATGCAAACGTAATTATTTTCGAGCGTATTAAAGAAGAAGTCAGATTAGGAAAAGGTATTCGCTTAGCCATTACCGATGGTTATAAAAATGCTTATTCGGCTATTATTGATGGTAACGTTACTACTTTATTAACAGCTACAGTTCTGTATATATTCGGTAGCGGTCCTATCCAAGGTTTTGCAACAACTCTAATCATTGGTATATTTGCCTCCCTATTCTCTTCTATTTTAATTACACGACTTATCTTCTCCAAATTATTAGATAAAAATAAAGCCATCAAATTTAGCAATAAGAAAACTGAGAATTTCTTAGCAAATGCTAATTTTGACTTTATTGGTAAACGAAAAATTGCATATGCTATTTCAGCTGTTATCTTCCTTTTGGGAGTTGGGTCTTTAGCAACCAGAGGCTTAAGCTTTGGCGTTGATTTTTCTGGTGGACGTTCTTACATTATTCGTTTCGACGAAAGTGTAAACACTACCGATATTAGAGAAGCATTAACCGGAGCATTTAATTCAGCACCAGAAGTGAAAACTTTCGGACCTGACCGTCAGGTAAAAGTTACCACTAAATTTATGATTGATGATAATAGTGATAATGTAGACGAAATTATTCAGAATAAATTATACAAAGCTTTAAAACCATTTTATAATGAAGAGCTAAGCTATGCACAGTTTTCCGGAGACACGAGTAATACCGAACAATTACTTGGTATCTTAAGTTTACAAAAAGTTGGACCAACTATTGTCGATGAAATTATCCGAGGTGCTTTCTTTGCTATTATTTTCTCATTGATAATTATCTTAGGATACATTACCGTTAGATTTAAAAAATGGCAATATGGTGTTGGTGGTGTTGTAGCTCTATTCCACGATTCAATTATTACTTTAGGTTTATTCTCCATTCTATATGGCTTTTTACCCTTTAGTATGGAAATTGACCAAGCCTTTATTGCTGCTATCCTTACAATTATCGGATACTCTATAAACGATACAGTAATTATCTTTGACCGTATTCGTGAAAATACGGGTTTACATAAGAAAACAAGCTTAAAAGATAATATGAATAATGCTCTGAATAGCACATTACCTCGAACATTAAATACCTCAGGAACAACTCTTGTTGTGTTATTCACTGTATTTATTTTTGGTGGTGAAATTATCAGAGGCTTTACTTTTGCTTTATTAGTCGGAGTTTTTGTTGGAACGTATTCGTCACTGTTTACTGCTAGTCCAATTGCCTACGACTTACTTGGTGGCGGTAAAAAAGATATCGAGCCTCCTGTTAAAATAAAGAAAAAAAAATAGCTTAATCAATAACTATAAATGGAAGTCCCGTCACTAATGTCGGGACTTTTTTTATTTTTGCATAAAACAAAAGAATAATGATGCCTTCTGTACTTCTTTTTTTTAATATTAGCGGTGGCGAAATAGCCATAATTGCACTTCTTATCTTTATTGTTCTTGGACCGGAGAAAATGCCTGATATAGCTAGGAAATTTGGCAAAACAATGCGCTACATTCGCAAAGCAACAGACGATATCAAACGCGAGATTAATATAGATGAGGATATTATGCAAAAGTCATCTCCCCACACAAAAAAAACTACCGCAAACTCTAATGCTAAAAGTGCATCTCCTGTTAAAGACACGACTTCTGCTCCCAATACCAAAACAACAGACAATAAATAAGAAAATTAATGGTTTAAAAAGAAACATAACGCCATGCTAAATCATCGCTCATTATTTTTAAGCCTAATCTTTCTCTTTACCACTACTTTCCTTATTGCACAAAATAGAAATATTAAAATAGCAGACGAAGCTTTTGCTAATGAACGTTATACCGAAGCCGTTCAAAAATACCTAAAAGGATACAAAAAACTTAAGAAAAACCGACTTGAAAAAGCGCGAGTAAATATGCAAATAGCAAAGTCCTATTTGATGATGAATGATTTACGCCGTGCAAAATCATATTACTCTCGCTTAATCAGATCAAAAGCTCACCATCAAAAACCGGAACTTCAATTAGAATACGCTCGTATTTTATTAGGTCTTGCAAATTATGAAGAAGCAAAGAAACAGTTTGAGGCCTACCTCCTACTTGTCCCCAACGATCCTCGAGCTTTAATTGGGTTGAAATCTATAGATAAAATTAAAGACTGGACAGAAAATCCAATAGGCTATTCTATTGAAAATATCCGTAAGATAAACACACGTTATAGCGAATTCTCACCGGCATATTTCGACAAAAATTATCAAAGTATAATTTACACCACCACACGTGAAGAAGCTACCGGAAAAGCAAAAGACGGTTGGACAGGTATGGATTTTAGTGATTTATACTCTAGCCGGATTGATAGTAAAGGCGTTTGGACAACACCAGAAACTATTGATGACACCGAAACTATAAATACTTCGGCTAATGAGGGGCAGGCTACTTTAAACGACCGTTTTAACACTATGTATTTCACACGCTGCTTCCAATCAGAGACTACTGCCAGCGGTTGTGCCATAATGAAGGTTAAACGATCGGGACGACTTTGGGGAGAACCTAAAATGGTTTTCTTAGGTGGTGATAGCACTAACTCCATTGGACACCCAACACTTTCAAACGATGAACGTACCATAATTTTTTCTGCTGATTTCTCTAACGGATTGGGAGGACAAGATTTATATATAGCTCACCGTAAAAAAGATAGCGATAAATTTATGCGTGCCCATAATTTAGGAGGACTAATAAATACCTCGGGAGAAGAGCTATTCCCCTTTCTACGCAACGACACTCTTCTTTATTTTGCATCTAATGGTCATATTGGGATGGGTGGATTAGATATATATCGAGTAACAATTAAAGGTGATACAGCAGCTTCCGAAATTGTAAATATGGGTGTTCCAATAAATACATTTTCCGATGATTTTGGAATAACATTCAATCCAAATGAATTTGAAAGCGGTTTTTTCTCTTCCAATCGTAAAGGCGGTAGAGGAAAAGAAGATATTTACTCTTTTAGTTTACCTCCGATAGAATATGCAATTAAAGGAACAGTGATAGATGATTATAGTCTTCAACCTATTAAAGACTTGGAAGTTTTACTTAGCGATAATTCAAAAAATACATACAAAAGCAAAACCAATTCTAAAGGTCAATTTAGCTTTCCTTCTTCTATTGTACAAAAAAGAAAAGACTACGAATTAAGCTTTGAAAAAGAAAATTATTTTACACAAAAAATAAATGAATCTACAAAGGGGTTGGAACATAGCAAAACTTTTGAAGAAGTCGTTAAGCTAAAACGTATACCTGAAAAACCAATACTTCTACCCGAAATTCTTTTCGATTTAGCTAAGTGGGATTTAAAACCAATATATGAAGATTCTCTTCGTGGCTTAATAGGTACTTTAGATGCAAATCCCGATATTGTTATCGAACTTGGAGCCCATACCGATGCACAAGGCAATGCCGAGCAAAACGATATTTTAAGTCAGAAGCGTGCAGAATCGGTTGTAGATTACTTAATTGATCGCGGTATTGATCCCGGCCGATTGGTAGCCAAAGGTTATGGCGAACGTTCACCCAGAACACTTGAAAAAACTATCAACAAAAAAGGATTTACATTTGATGAAGGAACGGTGCTAAACGAAGAGTATATAAAATATCTTCAAGATGATAAAAAAGCTGTAGCCAACGAACTCAACCGAAGAATTGAGTTCCGCGTTTTAAGAAGAAATTACGAAACTATCGATTACAGCAAACAAGATACAATCAAAAGTATTGCCTTGGTAGATGCAGGAATGGAAAACGCCATCCAAGTAGATTTAATTGATAATGACCTTTGGGAGATGGCAGCAAAAACTAACGATTTCCCTATTAGACTTATTTATACGCCCCTCACCAAACTTAATACCTTCAGTGTTGAATTTGCCTTAAAATTATTAGAAGATGGTATTATTTCCAAAGACGATTTTGAAGGTGATGCCGAAAGTCTTATCCAAGTTGGAACCATAGCTCACAAAACACTTATCAATATCCGTGAATTATCTATTGGAAATAAGAAAATCAAAAATGTTCAGGTTTGGGTTTGGCACAATTCGCTCTATCCATTCATTATTAATACCGAAACATTAAACCGTTTTGGAAAACCCGAATTCGATACAAAAACCAATAAAATCCTGATCTTCAAATAAATGAGCGATTCTTTAAAATATAACCAGCGAGGAGTTTCGGCATCAAAAAAAGATGTTCATGAAGCCATTAAAAACATAGATAAAGGATTATTTCCAAAAGCATTCTGCAAAATAATTCCCGATATACTATCTAATGATAATGATTATTGTACACTAATGCATGCCGATGGAGCCGGCACAAAATCATCTTTGGCTTATATGTATTGGAAAGAAACTGGTGATTTATCCGTATGGAAAGGAATAGCACAAGATGCTATTGTTATGAATCTCGATGATCTGATTTGTGTTGGAGCTACCGAAAATATTTTACTTTCATCTACCATTGGACGTAATAAAAATAGGATTCCGGGAGAAATAATTAAAGCCATTATTCAAGGAACAGAAGAAATATTAGCACAACTACGCAATCTGGGAATCTCCATTTATTCTACCGGAGGAGAAACTGCCGACGTGGGTGATTTGGTTCAAACCATCATTGTTGATTCTACAGTAACGGCTCGTATGAAGCGTAAGGAAGTGATTGATAATGCCAATATTCAAGCAGGTGATATAATTGTCGGACTCTCGAGTTTTGGTCAAGCTAACTACGAAACAGAATATAATGGCGGTATGGGAAGTAATGGACTCACCTCTGCTCGACACGATGTTTTTGCACATTATTTAGCAAAAAAATATCCTGAAAGTTATGATGCTCAAGTGCCCGATGATTTAGTGTATTCCGGAAATATGAAACTAACAGATGCTACAGAAATTGAAGGTGTAAATGCCGGAAAACTCGTTCTCTCTCCTACCCGAACTTATGCTCCAATTATAAAATCTATTTTAGATCAATACCGCTCTAAGATTCACGGAATGATACATTGCAGCGGAGGTGCTCAAACAAAAGTGCTTCATTTTATTGATAATCTGCATATTATTAAAGACAATTTATTCGACGTTCCGCCTTTGTTTAAGCTTATTCAAGAGCAGTCGGGAACCGATTGGAAAGAAATGTACAAAGTCTTTAATATGGGCCATCGGATGGAAATTTATGTACCGGAAAAAATTGCAGAACATTTAATACAAATTTCTCGCTCTTTTAATGTCGACGCACAAATTATTGGTCGTGTAGAAAATTCAACCACCAAAAAGCTCACTATAGAAAGCAGCTTAGGAAAATTTATTTACAACGATGCATAAAAATAAAAACATTTATCAATTAAACCTTAGCGAGAAAAATATCACGCAAAGACGCAGCAGAAACGCAAAGAAAATAACAAAACTACAGCAATGCAAAATATTATAGATCGATTCGTTAAATACATCAAAATAGACACACAATCAGATCCCAAAAACCCAGCTTTTCCAAGTACAGAAAAACAATGGGATTTAGCTCATCTTTTAGTTGATGAATTAAAAGAAATTGGACTCGAAGAGATTAGCTTAGACGACAATTGTTACCTAATGGCAACTCTACCTTCAAATGTAAATTATAAAGTACCTACAATTGGATTTATTGCCCATATCGATACCAGTCCCGATTATTCGGGAACCAATGTAAAACCACAATTTCATCCTAATTATAATGGAAAAGATATTGTTTTAAACAAAGAAGAAAACATAATATTATCGCCAAGTTATTTTGAGGACTTATCACTCTACAAAGGACAAACACTAATTACTACGGATAGCACAACCCTCTTAGGAGCAGATGATAAAGCCGGAATCGCTGAAATTGTTTCAGCAATGGAATATTTAATAAATCATCCTGAAATAAAGCATGGAAAAATTAGAATTGGCTTTACTCCCGATGAAGAAGTGGGCAAAGGAGCACATCTATTTGATGTTGATAAATTTGGAGCCGAATGGGCATACACTATGGATGGCAGTCAGGTTGGAGAATTAGAATACGAAAATTTTAACGCTGCCGGAGCAAAAGTTATTTTTAACGGAACATCCGTTCATCCCGGCTATGCCAAAGGAAAAATGATTAATTCCATACTTCTTGCAAATGAGTTTATTTCGTCTTTACCCAAAAATGAAATTCCACAAGAAACAGAAGGTTTTGAAGGTTTCTTCCATCTGCATGATATAAAAGGAGATATTGAAAAAACAGAGCTTCAATATATTATCAGAGATCATGACAAAGAATCGTTTAAAAACAGAAAAATCCTCTTTCAAAAAGCAGTAGATGATCTAAATAAAAAATTAGGTAGTAACATAGTTGAAGTGGAAATAAAGAACCAATATTTCAATATGCGCGAACAGATAGAACCAGTTATGCATATTATTGATATTGCTGAAGAGGCGATGAAACAAGCAGGGATAAAACCAATTATTCACGCAATCAGAGGCGGAACAGATGGCGCTCAATTATCTTATAAAGGATTACCTTGTCCAAATATTTTTGCTGGTGGACACAACTTCCACGGTCGTTATGAGTTTATAGCGACTGAAGCCATGCAAATAGCAACCGATGTAATTGTGAATATTGCTAAAATTACAGCTGAAAAAAGCAAATGATCTTAAATTATTTAACCACAGAGGCACAGAGATTTATATATTACCTAAACCTTATTTTTCTTAGTGCCTTTTGTCTTCGTGGTAAAATATATTTAATGTCAATGTCTATCAAGCTTTAAATCCATTTCCTTTTCCTATTTTTGTGCAAAATCTTTTAGAAATGGAAAATAAAATTAATGTTCAGGTATCTACGGAAATAGGAAAATTAGAAGCCGTTATCCTACATACTCCCGGCAGTGAGGTTGAAAAAATGACACCTCAAAATGCCGAGCGCGCCTTATACTCTGATATTCTGAATCTTAACATAGCATCAAAAGAATATAGTCAGCTACATCAGGTACTCGACAAACTTACCTCTACTTTTCAAGTCAAAGATCTATTATTTGACATTCTGAAAAACGATAAAGTACGTGAAAGTATGATACATCGTATTGTTCGTAACGAACATCTTGAAGCTTACGAACCTTACCTTACTAAAATGGATAACAAAGAGCTTGCACGACAATTAATTGAAGGTGGCGAAATGGTTAAAAACAACCTCACTCGCTTTCTTGATCCCGATCGCTTTAGCTTAAAGCCTCTTCACAATTTCTTCTTTACTCGTGATGCTTCTATGACAGTAAATAATAAAGTTCTTATTGCAAAGATGGCTAGTAAAGTACGCGATCGTGAGTCTTTAATTATGGAAAATATTTTCGACTTTCATCCCCTTTTTAATACAAAAACAGTAAACCCTTTAAGCTTCTCCGGCAGAACAGATAATATTACCATAGAAGGTGGCGATGTCCTTGTTGCTCGAGAAGACATACTTGTTATTGGACTTGGACCTAGAACAACTTCACAAGGAATAGATTTCGTTATTGAATGCCTTAAAAACACTAAAGAACGTCGTCATATTATTGTTCAAGAATTACCACATTCGCCGGAGTCTTTTATTCATTTAGATATGGCATTTACTTTCTTGGACAAAGACAAATGTATGGTTTACGAGCCTGTAATTCTTCAAGCAAACAGATATCAAACTATACATATTACCATTGATGGTGGAAAAGTTGAAAGCATAAAAAATATCGATAATATTTTAGTCGGTCTTAAAACTTTAGGAATGGATTTAGAGCCTATTGTTTGTGGAGGGTCTGTAGATGAGTTTTCGATGGAACGTGAACAATGGCATAGTGGCACTAACTTTTTCGCTGTTGCCCCCGGAAAAATTATTGGGTATGGACGCAATGTACATACTATCAATGAATTGAATAAACACGGCTTTGATATTTTAAAAGCTCAAGATGTAATTAATAATAACATAAAACTTAGTGATTACGAGAAATATGTTATTACGATTGAAGGTTCTGAATTAGCTCGTGGTGGCGGTGGAGCACGTTGTATGACTATGCCTATCGCCCGAAAAGCTGTAGACTGGTAAAATGGCTAACAAAGGAAAACTATATCTTATTCCCAACACTTTAGGCTCGGAAGATTTAAATACGATTCTTCCCCAAGGGAATTTTAGTATAATCAAAAGCATAGACACTTTTATTGTTGAAGATTTACGTACAGCTCGCCGATTTTTAAGCAAAGCAGGGCACAGTGGAAATATCGATAAGCTTGAATTTTTTGTTCTTAACGAGCATACAAATACCAACGAAATAAGCGATTATCTAAAAGCTATTAAACAAGGAAAGAACATTGGTTTACTTTCCGATGCCGGTGTTCCTTGTGTTGCCGATCCCGGTGCTGACATTGTTTCAATCGCCCAAAATCAAGATATTAAAGTCGTTCCCTTAGTAGGCCCTTCTTCTATTTTAATGGGCTTAATGGCTTCAGGCTTTAATGGACAAAATTTTGCTTTTGTCGGTTATCTGCCACGAGAACAAGTAGAACGTAACAAACGCATCAAAGTGCTTGAAAATAGAGTTTACAAAGAAGATCAAACTCAACTATTTATCGAAACGCCATACAGAAACAATCATATGCTGGAAAGTTTGTTAAATCAGTGTAATCCTGAAACCAAAATTTGTGTTGCCTGCGATATCAGTTTAGATTCAGAATATATTGTTACACACAAGGTGAAAGATTGGAAAAGGCTAAAAGCAAAACCCAATTTAAAGAAGCGGAATACTTTATTTCTTTTGTATAAATAGAAATCCTAATGGCTAATTCGGGGCGACTTTTATTCGGGGCGCGACTCCAAGTCGCACTCCGAATTAATATGCCTTTCATCTCGACAGAGCGCAGCGGCGGAGATATCTATTCCAAACCCTCCGCTCGGCTTAATCTTTAGATTAAGTCGTAAATTTAAGTTTGTCTCTGACAAACATAATTAACAAAACGGTCAGGAGACCGAAATCAAGTCAAGCTTAATTAGAAATTAAGCTTAGCGTTACATATTTTTCCTACAATTTAGTTTCATCTCACCGCTCGACTTAATATTCCACCTGAAGGCGGAAGTTAGACTTAGCATAGATTATTCTAAGCTCATTTTGTTAATTTCTACCTCTCCTCAGCAGGCTCCGGCGCATAATAACGCCTTCTTTCATTTTTCTTATTGATAGGATTTGCATCCAAAACCCACATCCCTCTTCCGTGTGTTGCAATAATAATCATATTATCACGAGGATGAACTTTTAAATCGTGGACATAAGCAAAAGGCAAATCGCCTAATATGGAATAAGTCTTTCCCTTATCTTTTGAAACATAAACACCGGAATCTGTTCCTACATAAAGAATATTTTCATCCACTGGATCTTCTCTAATAACATTGATTGGTCCCAATGGAATATTACCGGAAATATCTTCCCAAGTCTCACCAAAATCTGTTGAACGCCAAATATAAACCTGAAAATCATCGTCTCTACGACCTGTTTGTGTCATATATACCGTTCCCATATCATATTTAGAAGCAACTAAACGCGACACCCAACGCTTTGGAATTTTCTTATCGTTTAATTCAACCCAATTTTTTCCACCGTCTTTAGTGCGCCAAAATCTTCCGTCATCCGTTCCAGCATAAAGCAAACCAAAGCGTAAAGGCGACTCATCAAAAGCAGAAATTGTCTGATAACTAATATCGCCAAACTTATCAGGATTATTGAAAGTTAAATCAGGACTAATTTGCTCCCATGTACTTCCCCTATCTTTAGATTGCAAAACGTATTGCATACAATGGTAAATAATATCAGGATTATGCGTAGAAAGTAAAGTAGGAGAAACCCACTGTCCGCGCATTTTTTGTTCTTTTGGAAAAGGTTTTGGCAATAACATATCAAGATTTTCCCAGCTAAAATTATCAATAGTACTTTTTGCTAAATTGCCATAAAAAATACTTCCATAAATGGTATTGTTATCACGAGGATCGATAGCGTGAGAACAGCCCTCCGCTCCTACTGTTGGCTTAAATTCAACGGCAGGAATTCTATCTCTACCTCTCGTTAAATCTACCTCTCCAATAAAACTATGATGATCTTGAATAGAACCTACAATTCTAAAATTCTCTGAAAAATCGTAAGAAATATTATAAAACTGAGCAAGCGGAAGTTCTTCTATCGGGCTACGCCAATTATCGCCTTTATCGTAAGAAATAGCCAAACCGCCATCCTGCACATTAAGTAAATAGCTTGGATTATTTGGATCTATCCACAGACCATGATGATCCATATGCATATCGCGAATAGCAGTAAATGTTTTTCCTCCGTCGGTAGATTTATTTAAAAACAAACCCATAGTCCAAATGGTGTTTGGGTCTTTTGGATCGACACGAATTTGTCCAAATACCCAACCATATGTTCCCGAATGACGCATCATATACTTTTTAGTATCCTCATCCAACCCACTAACTTTTTCCCAGCTTTTTCCTGCATCATTGCTACGATAAACTGTTGCTCCTTTAATTTCATCTTTTTTCTGGCGACCATAAGCGTCTAAATCGCCTTTTTCGGCTTGTTTACCGATTTCATAATTATCAAGCAAAAGATAAAGCACATTGGGTTGAGATTTACATAAATCGATACCAATTCTTCCTCGATGATTAGCAGATGGTAAGCCGGAATTTATTTCTTTCCAGTTTTTTCCTCCATCAACAGATTTCCAAACGCCATTATGCTTTGTATCATTATAGGTTCGTGGATCACCCCATTTTAAGCGTGTACGCTCCCAAGAAGTAGCATAAAGAATATTTGGATTTTCGGGATGCATCACAAAATCACTTATTCCTGTTTTTTCATTGATATAAAGAATCTTCTTCCACGATTTTCCACCATCCGTAGTTTTAAAAAGTCCTCGGTCTTTATTAGGTGTCCATTCGTGACCCGTTGCTGCAACATAAACCACATCGGAATTGGAATAATCTACTACCACTCTGGCAATAGTGTGAGTATTTTCCAAACCCATCTGTTTCCAGCTTTTTCCGCCATCTTGAGTTTTAAAAACACCGGCACCGGCATTAGAAGAACGAAAAATATTAGCTTCGCCTGTTCCTACCCAAACCACATCAGGATTTTGTGAATCTATCCCTATATCACCAATAGAAGCCGTAGGCATTTCGTCAAATACCGATTCAAAAGTTACTCCCTCATTTACCGATTTCCAAACACCACCCGTAGCAGAACCTACCCAAATTGTATAATTATCTCCACGAGGAGAAACACCTTCTACATCGGTACAACGCCCACTAATATTAGTAGGTCCAACATATTGCCAATGCAACTTAGTAAATGAGGTGTCGCTCTTTAAAGCCATTTGTTTTTCAAACATTCCAAGACGCTTTTCGCCTTTGAGTAGTGGCTTTTTTTGAGCCTGAGCAAATACGACAAGAGATAAAATACTTATAATTAAACTCGACTTAAGTGTAACAGAAAAATTCATAGGATTTTTTTTACTTGATTAATAAAAAAGGTTTTGTTTGTGTTTTACTAATTTCCTACTAAAGTAATAAAATTACATCTCAAGACTAATTCTAAAATGAAATTATTATCAAAATAATAGTGGATTTAATAAATACAAAATATAAAAAACCTATCCTAATTTTGGATCAAGACCAAAACTTGGGTCACAGTAATTTTCGAATAAAAATTTATCCATCTAAATAAAAAGATTTAATATGCTTTAATCACTTAAAACCTTTTCTATTATTCATAAATGAATTAGATTATAGCTCCAAAGGAGCTAAATATTTGTAACCCAGTATAAGCGTAGCGCAATGCTGGGTTAATAGATATATCATCTTTGTCGCCGATGGAGTATATTCTACTGAAAGATTATTTTTCTTCTCGGCGAAATGAAACAGAGGATTTTGTAATAATTCACTACAGGATAAATGCTAAATTCCGCTGAAGGACGTATTTCATTTGGTGCTAAATTATCTGTCAGCGGTAAATAATTTTAACCTTGTACCCCGCACTTCGTACGGGGCTATAATATTATGCACCTACGGCGCAAAGACCATTTGAAATTCAGGAGAAAGTTCCAAAATATTTTTTTACCGAAAATATAAAATTATACATTACCCCACAACTTTTTACTTTGACCCCTTCAGGATATAATCCTATACATCCGGTAAATACGGTAATAATCAATAAGAAATATAAAAAAAATCTGGCAGTTTATTTTTTACCTAAAACTGTCTAAATAAGCCCAAATCTTTTAATTTAAAATTCTCGATATACTTAAATTTTTCATGATTCTCTGCCAAAGCAAATTGGCTAAAAATATCAGCTGATTTTTTATAAGTATCGCTACGATTGGCATCACTCAAGAGCAAGTATCCAATAATGATATTACCTGCCATCTCAACCAAACGACGAGCATGAAAATCGAATAGTTCATTGTCTTTCTCACGCTGAACAAAATTTACTGCTTTCTCGTATTGATCGGTCATTATAATTAAACGCCTTCTGATAAAATCAAATTCAGGCCTAATGCTTTGCGCTTCATACTCACGTATATAATTCATATAGGCACCATTTCCAACACCACGAATAGCGGCTACAACCTGCAACTGCGAAGTTCCTTCGTAAATAGTTGTAATTCGAGCATCGCGATAAATACGTTCGATAGGAAAATCTTTCATAAATCCTGTTCCACCATGAACTTGCAATGAATCGTAAGCAATCTCGTTACTGTATTCACTAGATATCAACTTTAAAAGTGGAGTAAACATATCCGCTTTCTTGGTATGGTATTTCATATCCATACGCTCCTCTTTTTCCAGTTTTCTGTCTTCCTGAATAAAGCCATAAGATTTATAAACATCAACAAAACGCGCTGTTTCATACAATAATGAACGGATAGCATCTACTTTCACTTTCATTTTAGTAATCATCTCATAAACAGCAGGATATTGAATAATAGTCTTGCCAAACTGCTCTCTTTCTTGAGCATATTTTAAAGCTTCGCGATAAGCAGCTTCCGCAATACCAACACTTTGAGCTCCAACACCTAAACGGGCAGAATTCATTAAAGACATTACGTATTTAATAAGTCCTAATCTTCTATCTCCTACTAATTTTACCGGAGCATTCTTAAATACTAGCTCACAAGTTGGAGAGCCTTTAATTCCCATTTTATTTTCGATACGACGAACAGTCATTCGTTTTTCGCCTCTATCGTAAACAAAAAGAGAAAGACCGCGACCATCAGAAGTACCTTCCTCTGAACGAGCTAAAACCAAAGAAATATCTGCATCTCCGTTGGTAATAAATCGTTTAACCCCATTCAAATACCATTGGTCTTCTTTTTCGTTATAAGTAGCTTTAAGCTGAACGGCTTGTAAATCAGATCCTGCATCGGGTTCTGTTAAATCCATAGCTGCTGTTGCACCTTTTTCAAAACGAGGTAAGAACTCATCTTTTATTTCCTCAGAACCAAACTCATGGAGAGTTTCGGCACAATCTTGTAAACCCCAAATATTTGCAAATCCGGCATCGGCACGCGATACAATTTCGGCAGCCATAACATAGGGTACTATAGAAAAATTAAGTCCACCATATTTACGAGGCAATGAAAGTCCTATTAAACCTGCATCCACAAGAGCTTGATAGTTCTCATCGGTACCTTTTGCATAATGAACTTTATTATCTACCAATGTTGGACCATCGTGATCGACATCTTCGGCATTTGGAGCAATAATATCACCACAAATCTCACCAACAACATCCATTACCTTTTCATAACTATCCATAGTATCCTCAAAATCGAGAGGGGCATAGTCAAATTCATCTTTATCAATATAGTTTTTTTCTTTCAGCTTCACCAATTTCTCCATACTCGGATGATCAAGATGAAATTTCAAGTCTGTATTATCTGTATAAAAATTAGCCATTTTATTTCGAGTTTTCTTTATAATACTTAATCATCTTTGGAATTACTTCTTCTACACTTCCCGTTATTGTATAATCAGCAATTTGATTAATGGGTGCTTGAGGATCCGTATTTATTGAAATAATTTTTGATGATTCGTCCATTCCTGCACTATGCTGAACTGCTCCCGAAATACCACAAGCGATATATAATTTTGGACGAACGGTAACACCTGTTTGTCCAATCTGACGCTCGTGCGGAACAAATCCTGCATCAACTGCTGCACGCGAAGCTCCAACTTCACCGCCCAATAAATCAGCTAAATCTGTAAGCAACTGGAAATTTTCCTTACTTCCAACACCATAACCACCGGAAACAATTATTTGTGAGTTTTTAATATTTACTTTTTGTTTCTCGATATGGCGATCGATAATCTGGACAGCAAAATCCAATTCGTCGAAAACATTGTTTAAATCAATAGGAAAAATTTCTCCTTTATAATCTGCTGACTTAATCTCCTTTTTCATCACACCTTCGCGTACAGTTGCAATTTGAGGACGTGTTTCAGGATTAATAATGGTAGCAATAATATTTCCACCAAAAGCAGGACGAATTTGGTATAAAAGATTTTTATATACTTTTTTCTGTTTTTTATCTTCGTGATTGCCAATAATCAAACTGGTACAATCGGCTGTTAATCCACATTTTAAAGCAGAAGCAATACGTGGGCCGATATCTCTTCCGATAGAACTTGCCCCAAATAATACAATCTCGGGTTTTTGTTCTTTAAATAGCTTTATTAGCAGTTTAGCATGAGGACCGGTAGTATAAGGAAAAAGCTTTTTATCATCAGCAATATGGATAAAATCTACTCCATACGGAAATATTTCTTTTTCAATACCTTTTAAATTAGCTCCAATCACAACAGCTTCCAGTTTAACATTCAGCTCATCGGCTAAAGAACGCCCTTTGGTAAGAAGCTCAAGGCTTACATCAGCAACATAGCCTTCCTCTGTAATTTCGCAATAAACAAATATATTATTCACTTTCTTAGTTTTTAAATTTGTAATAAATGCTTAACCAATAATATGGCTGTCGAGCAATTCTTTCATCAAATCATTGATTTCTTCGTCGCTAGTTCCCAGCACCTTAGAATCTTTAGACTGAAAAACAACGTTCTGAATAGCCTTTACTTTGGTTGGGGAACCTGATAATCCAAGAGCCTCAACATCTGCATTAATATCATCAACCGTCCATTCTTCAATATTCAAATAAGGACGCTCATTGTACAAATGAGTATAATCCTTAGTTTCGTTTTGAAGCTCTGTTACCGTCTTGGCATGTTTATATTTCATTAAGCGTTTTGCTTTTCTTGGACGACAATCTGCTGCCGAACCGTGAACCGTAACAGCCAAAGGAAAAGCGGCTTTTACCGTTTCAACTCCGCGTTCCAAACGACGCTTAATTGTTATATCTTTAGACGTAATATCTACTAATTCTTCGGCATAAGTAACTTGAGGAATCCCCAATTTCTCAGCAGTTTGCGGACCAACTTGAGCTGTATCTCCATCAATAGCCTGACGTCCGGCTACTAAAAGGTCAAAAGGCGCTAACTTTTTAACTGCTAATGATATAGCATAAGAAGTAGCCAAAGTATCGCTACCTGCAAATTTACGATCTGTTATAAGAAATCCTCTATCAGCACCTCTATACATAGATTCGCGGATAATTTCAGCAGCACGAAAAGGACCCATAGTAAGAACTATAACTTCTGCATCTTTCATCTTATCTTTCACACGAAGGGCAAATTCTAAAGCATTAAGGTCTTCGGGATTGTAAATAGCCGGAAGTGCAGCTCTATTTACCGTACCATCAGCTTTCATAGCATCTTTACCAACATTTCGTGTATCAGGAACCTGTTTGGCAAGAACAATAATTTTAAAACTCATTCGCTATAGTATTAATTTTTAGTTATTTAAGTTTTCGAATAATCAATATACAAATTCTAAACTATTCTTAGATATTTTCGAAATGGTGACAAAAATAGAAATAAAGGACAAACCCACAAAATTTAGGCTATCAAATAAAATAAAATTTATTACCAATAGACTGAGATTACACTTCAATACCTATTAAAGTCACATCGTCTATTTGCTCCTCCTCGCCTCTCCAATCGGTAAATGCTTTTTCTAACAATGCTTTACTTTCTTTCAAAGAAGTAGAACGATGCTCCAATAACATTCGTTTAAAAGCAGGCGATTTGAATTTTTTA
>Ga0164318_10000909_pt1 | contig 24731 bp, 23 predicted proteins | sample GuaBasSedimGuay9_FD_113734 | JGI IMG/M metagenome (GOLD analysis project Ga0164318, IMG submission 113734) | Subseafloor sediment microbial communities from Guaymas Basin, Gulf of California, Mexico - Guay9, Core 4571-4, 0-3 cm | ecosystem: Environmental > Aquatic > Marine > Hydrothermal vents...
TCTGCTTTTTCAAATCATCAACAAGTTCTTTTTCCTCCATCAACCTCGCTATAAGTCCTTCTTTCTGCAATCTTTCAACAAACTTTTTTGTCTCAATCACAGTTTCATAAGCAGGAGTTTTAATTTTCTCAATCTCTTCATTTAACATTGAAAAAGTCTTCTCCCCTTCAGAAATAAAAGATAGGGCTTTTCCTGTTAACCTTTTAATTTCTGGTCTTATAGCAATTATCGTCTCCCTTATCTCTTTATTTGTATTTTCAATTGAATCTGAAAGGGAATTTACTCTCTTGAGGAAATCTGTGGCTTTCACAATTGCATTATTTGAATTTTCAAGTATTTCTTTAATATTTCTCTGTATATCTTTCCCACCGACTATCTTTCTGATACTCAAAAGTACTGCATTTAAATTCCTTATAATATCTTCTCCCATATTTACAAATCTTTCCAGTGGCAAAGGGTCTATTCCTCTAACAATCTCACCAGGCAATATAATTTCTTTTTCTTCAACAGATGGGTATATTTCAACATATTTTTCTCCAATTATCCCAAGGCTCCTTATGGTTATTCTGCTGTGTTTTCCAATCTTTACCTCTGGCTTTAACTTTAAAGTCACAATAACTGTTGGTTTTACTCCATATAAAACTTTAATATCCTTCACCTCTCCAACTCTCACTCCACTTACTCTAACAGGAGAACCTATATCAAGTCCACCAACATAATTAAATTCAACTTTAATCTCATATCCCCCCATCTCTCCAAATTTACCAACTGAAAATAGATATAAAAGTAAAGCCAGAATACCAAGGATTATGAAAAAGCCGACTTTAAACTCAATTCCCATTCCTTTCTTCATTTTTCCTCTCCATTTCAAGGAAAGATTTTATAAGGGCATTTTCAGATTTTTTCATCAATTCTTCAAAACTTCCTGTTTCATTAATTTTACCATTTTCCAGAACTGCAATTCTTTCTGCGATAAAGGAGGTGAGTTTTATATCATGGGTTACAGTAATATCTGTTGTACCAAAATTCTCATGTATCTCTTTCATCAACTGCATGATGCTCTTAGAGGTAATCGGGTCAAGCCCTGTTGTGGGTTCATCATATAAAAGAATTTCTGGTTTGCTTATCAATGCCCTTGCTATTGCCACTCTTTTTTTCATCCCTCCACTCAATTCTTCTGGCATAAGGTCTTCAACTCCCTCAAGTTTCACCGCTTTAAGTATTTCTCTTACTTTCTCCTTAACTTCTTTTTCTCCAAGTTTTGAATGGTGTAAAAGATAAAAACCAACATTTTCCCATACACTTAAAGAATCAAAAAGAGCCGAACTCTGGAATACCATTCCCATTTTCCCTCTTATTTTAAAAATTTCATTTTTATTGCATTTTACAATATTTCTCCCATCTATTATAATTTCCCCCTCTTCTGGTTCTATCAATCCAAGAATTGTTTTCAAAAATACAGTCTTTCCACATCCAGAAGGCCCAATAATAACAAGGGATTCCCCTTTTTCAACTTTAAGATTCAATCCATCCAGAACAACCTTATTTCCAAATCTCACCTTTAAATTTCTGACTTCAATCATTTTAAGAAATAAAAGATAGCAGTAAGGATTAAATTTGCAAAAATTACAAGGAAGAAAGATACAACCACACTGATTGTTGTTGATTTACCAACACCTTCTGCCCCACCTTTTGTCTGGAATCCCTGATGGCATGATACACATATAACTATAATACTGAACACAACAATTTTTATTATCCCAACAATTAAATCCCTGATACTTATAAACCTGAAAGTCTGATAAAGATACATCCCTGAACTTATCCCAACAAGAAAAACACCTATTATAAAACCCCCCACAATAGCAAGTAAATTTGAAAGAAAGAAAAGTGCCGGAATACCGATAATTCCAGCAATCAATCTTGGTGTTACAAGATAACTTACAGGGTCAACAGCAAGAACTTCCAGTGCATCTATCTGCTCTGTAATCTTCATTGTACCGATCTCTGCTGTTATTGATGCTCCAACTCTACCTGCCACAATTAAAGCAACAAGGACAGGTCCTATTTCCCTTATCATTGATATACTTACAAGACCGGCTGAATAATACTGCACCCCAAATTTTTTCAAAGTATTTGCGCTTTCCATTACCATCACCATTCCTGTAAACAGGGAGAGTATCCCTATGAGCGGGAAGGAATTCACTCCGATTTCGTCTATATATTTCAGGATATGGGTTTTCCTTTTTTCTTTTTTAAAAATTTTTTTGATTGCATTTAAGGAGAGTAGGGAAAGAGAACCAATATACTGTGTAATCTCCAAAAATTTCCTTCCCACCACTTCAACAAATGAATACATTTTATTCTTTTCTGGGGGTGTAATTTTCAAACCTCGTATATTCTTTCAGAAAAGTAAGGAAAACACTGCCAGTAGGCCCATTTCTCTGTTTTGCTATTATAATTTCTGCTATACCCTTATTTTCCTCATTTTCTGGGTGGTAGAATTCATCTCTATATAAAAGCAAAACAAGGTCTGCATCCTGCTCAATCGCTCCACTTTCTCTTAAATCTGAAAGATGAGGTCTTTTCCTTTCCCTCTGTTCTGTTGCTCTGCTTAACTGGGAGACAGCAATAACAGGGATATTGAGTTCTTTGGCAAGGCTTTTTAAAGCTGCGGATATTTCACTTATTTCCTGCTGTCTATTTTCAGCCTTTCCCCTTCCTCTCATAAGCTGGAGATAATCAACTATTATAAGCTGGATATCCTCTTTTGCTTTCAATCTTCTTGCTCTTGCTCTCAGTTCAAAAATATTTAAGGAAGGAGTATCATCTATAAAGATTGGTGATTGTTCAAGCCTCCCGGCAGCAAGCATCAACCTCCCCATATCATCATCAGATAGAATTCCCTGTCTTAAATTTTTAAGGTTTATCTTTGCCTCTGCACATAACATTCTCTGAACAAGTTGTTCCTTGCTCATTTCAAGACTGAAAATCAATATTGGATACTTCTCAACACCCACTGTGAGATTTAAAGCAATATTACATGCGAGTGCAGTCTTTCCCATTGATGGTCTTGATGCAATTATTATAAGGTCTGAAGGGTGTAAACCTGTTGTCATATTATCAAGTTCTATAAAACCTGTTGGTAGCCCTGTGACTCTTTTCTTTTTTAAATGTATCTGTTCAAACAATTCAATATTTTCCTTTACAAGTTCCTTCATAGGATATGCTTCCCTTTCAATCATATGCTGTGATACTTCAAATATAAGGGATTCTGCTTTATCAAGAAGTGCCTCAACTTCCTCTGGCTCATTCATTGCTTCTGTAATGATCTGGTTTGCATTTGATATTAAACTCCTCAAAATATACTTGTCCTTCACTATCTTTATATACTCATCCACATTTGCAGAAGTCGGGATAATCTCCACAAGTTCAGTCAAGTAATCTATACCACCAACTTCTTCAAGTTTCCCTTCCTGTTTGAGCTGGTTTGAGAGTGTTATCAGATCACATTTTTCTCCTTTTTCAAATAATTTTACTATTGAAGAGAAAATTTGCTGGTGGGCTTTCAAATAAAAAAAATTACTCCTTATTGATTCAATGGATTTTATTCTCGCTTCCTCGTCGATCATCATACAACCAAGCAGTGCTTTTTCTGCTTCAATATTCTGGGGAGGGACTCTATCAAGAATTTCTTCCTTTTTCTTTCTGGGCATTTTATTCTTCTTTTATAACCCATATCCTTAAAAATGCAGTGACTTTTTCATCAACTTTCACAGGAATTTTATAAATTCCAAGTTTTTTAATCGGTTCCTCAAGAACAATCTGGTGTTTATCAATATCTATTCCTGAAACTTTCTTTATCTCTTTTGAAATGTCTTCTGAAGTAATTGCTCCAAATAATTTATCATCCTGACCTGCTTTTGCTTTTATTGTCAGTGAGAGTTTGTCTATTTTCTTTTTTATATCCTTTGCAATTGTAAGCCTTTTCTTTTCCCTGTATTCTTCTATCCTCTTTTTCTCTTCAAACTTTCTCAAATTTTCTTCAGTCGCTTCAACTGCAATACCTCTTGGAATAAGATAATTCCTTGCAAATCCATCCTTTACTTCCTTAACCTCTCCCTCTTTCCCTTTACCCTCAAGGTCTTTTAAAAATAAAACCTTCATTTTAAATCTGGATGAATGGTAAAAGTGCTAAAAATCTTGCTCTCTTTATTGCTCTTGCAAGCATCCTCTGGTGTTTTGCACATACACCTGTTAATTTTGATGAGAGAATTTTCCCTCTCCCACTTACAAACCTTCTTATTCTCCCTATATCCTTATAATCAATCTCCTCAATATTCTCCTTACAAAAAGGACATCCTTTACGTTTCTTCGCCATTTTCCTCTCCTTCTGAAGGTATATTAATATCTGGTTTTTCAAGAAACTGTAAATTTTCCAGCCTTACTTCAAGAGTAGACCTTTTTTCCTTATCCTGTGTTTCCCATGTTCTGTACTGTAATCTCCCTTCAACAAATACTAAATTCCCTTTTTTTAAATACTCTGCACATACCTCTGCCTGTTTTCCCCATGATACAACAGTAACATAGCATGTCTCTTCCTTTTTCCCTTCTTTTGTCATATATTCTTTATTTGTTGCAAGTCTGAAAGTAGTAACTGCCTGACCCGATGGAGTATATCTTAACTCCGGGTCTTTTGTTAATCTACCAATGAGAAAGACTTTATTTAGATTGGGCCCCGGCATTTTCCAGTTCACCTGGAAGTTTTTTCCTCTGGAGAATTAAATGTCTCATAATATTTCCTCTTGATTTCAAACCCTCTCTAATTTCAATAATTGAGGAAGGGTCTGCTTTAAAATAGAAAAGGTAATAAATTGCCTCTTCTTTTTTATTTATTGGATAAGCAAGTTTTTTCCTTCCCCAAAGTTCTCTTTTCACAACCTCTCCGTTTTTGTCTTTAATTATTTTTTCCACAACATCTGCTTCTTTTTCAACTTCCTCATCCCCAAGTTCAGGATTCAGAAGAAAACACAATTCGTATTTTCTTATCATTTTTTCTCCTTTTTGAGTAGGCCGCGCAGGACTCGAACCTGCCACCCCCGCCTTAAAAGGGCGGTGCTCTACCCGATGAGCTAGCGGCCCAGTAGAAATATATTAATTTTATATTTGTTATTTGTCAATAAAATCTATCTTACCTTTCCTGCTTTAACTTCTTAATTTTCTCTCTATAATAGATTGCTTCTTCAAAGTCAAGTCTTTTTGCTGCAGCCATCATTTTCTTTTCAAGCCTTCTCAATATTCTTGACAGATCCTTACCATAAAATTCCTCTTCCTTTTCCCTGATGATTCTTTCCTCATGCCTTCTTTTACTCCCTATAATTTCACTTAAACTTTGATATACAGGTTTTTGGATAGACCTGGGTGTAATATTATGCTTTCTGTTATATTCCATCTGTATTTTTCTTCTTCTTTCCGTCTCCTCTATAGCAAGTCTCATAGCCTCAGTAATTCTGTCTGCATACATTATAACTTCTCCATCAACACTCCTTGCAGCCCTTCCAGCTATCTGTATAAGGGATGTCTCTGAACGCAAAAATCCTTCCTTATCAGCATCAAGTATAGCGACAAGACTCACTTCAGGAAGGTCAAGCCCCTCCCTTAAAAGGTTTATCCCCACAAGAACATCAAATTTTGCTTCTCTCAACCCTTTAAGAATTTCAACTCTCTCAAGTGTATCTATTTCATAATGGAGATACTGGACTTTTATACCGTGTTCTCTGAGATAATCAGCAATCTCCTCTGCAAGGTGTTTGCTTATTGTAATTACAAGGACTCTCTGGTTTTTCTTAACTCTCTTCCTTATCTGTGTTATCAAATCATCTATCTGGTTGGCTGTTGGTTTTACAATTATGGGTGGGTCTACAAGTCCAGTCGGTCTTATTATCTGCTCAACAACAAGTGGTGAACTTTCTCCAATTCTCTTAACTCCACATTTATTCAATTCATATTTTCCTGGAGTTGCTGAGACAAATATAACCTGATTAACAAGTTTTTCAAATTCTGAAAATTTCAATGGTCTATTATCAAGTGCTGATGGAAGTCTGAATCCATATTCAACAAGGGTGAGTTTCCTTGAACGGTCTCCAAAATACATCCCTCTCAACTGTGGGATAGTAACATGGGACTCATCAATAAAGACAATGTAATCCTTCGGGAAATAGTCAAGTAAAACTTCTGGTCTTTCTCCAGGTAATCTTCCTGAAAGATGCCTTGAATAATTTTCAATACCATGGCAATACCCAAGTTCACGGAGCATTTCAATATCATATCTTGTTCTCCTTTCAAGTCTTTCCGCTTCCAGATATTTCTTCCTTTCTTTAAAATATTTAACCCTTTCTTCAAGTTCCTCTTCTATTGATTCTATCGCTCTTTCAAGTTTATCTCTCGGGGTGACAAAATGTTTTGCAGAGTATATCCCTATTTCATTTTCCTCAGATATAACTTTTCCTGTCAGCGGGTCAAATCTCTGCAATTTTACAACCTGGTTTCCAATAAGATAAATTCTCACACCTATCTCTTCATATGAAGGTATTATTTCAATCAGATTTCCCCTCACCCTGAATTTCCCTCTTGTAAGGTCAAAATCGTTTCTTTCATACTGGATCTCAACCAGCCTTTTCAGAATATCTTTCCTTCCAACAATCTGTCCTTTTGTAAGATGCAACATCATTGCTCTGTGGTCATCTGGACTTCCTATGGGGTATATGCAGGAGACACTTGCGACAATTATAACATCTCTTGCAGATAAAATTGCGCTTGTTGCAGCAAGTCTCAATCTATCAATATCTTCATTTATTGAAGCATCCTTCTCAATATATGTATCTGTCTCAGGGATATATGCCTCTGGCTGGTAATAATCATAATAACTGACAAAATACCTCACCTTATTTTCAGGGAAAAACTGTCTGAATTCTCCATATAACTGTGCTGCAAGTGTTTTATTATGGGAGATTATAAGGGCTGGTCTGTTAACAGCCGCTATAACACTTGCCATTGTGAATGTTTTACCGCTTCCAGTCACACCAAGGAGTGTCTGGTATTTTTCCCCCTTTTCAAGATTTTTTATTAATTTTTCAATCGCCTTTGGCTGGTCTCCTGCAGGTTTATAATCAGAGACAAGTTTAAATCTGTCCATTTTCTGTATTATACCTTTATTAAAAATCTGGAGTAAAATTTTAATATGGGAAAGACTCTTTTCATTGATTTTTCTCTCCTGTGTGAAGAAATTGGAAAGACAGCAAAGAGGAAAGAAAAAATAAAGATTCTCTCTGATTTTCTGTTAAAACTTGATAAGGAAGAAATCGGGCCTGTTTTAACATTTTTGCTTGGTAAAATATCTGCTGAGAAAAAACTTGGAATAAGGGAAGGTGGAATAATCAGAATAATTGAGAAAATTTCAGGGAAAAGATTCTCTGATTTTCTTGCAAAGACAGGAGATTTTGGTGAGGCTGTAAAAGAGATATTTTATGAAATAAATAGGGATAAAATAAAGCCAGCCCTTACCATCAAAGAAGTTTACGAAGAATTTGTCCGGATATCTGAAATAAAAGGGGATTTTTCAAAGGAGGAAAAGGAGAAAATTCTGACAGATATACTGGAAAGGGCAAACCCTTTAGAGGCAAAATACATAGTAAAATCAATTATTGGTGAGATGAGGCATGGAGTGAAGGAAGGTTTGCTCATTGAATCTTTATCTTTTATCCTCAATATTGATAAAAAAGAGATTGAAAGGAGTTTCCTTATTTCAGGAGATATCAAAAAAGTTCTGTTTGAAGGTCTTACAAGAGGAAAGGATGGTATAAGGGATATTGAATTTAAAATATTCAACCCTCTCTTTCCAATGCTTGCAGAGACAGCAAATTCAATAGAAGAAGCAATCTCCCTCCATAAAGGTAAAGTTGCAATTGAATACAAACTGGATGGGATAAGGGCTCAGATACATAAAGAAGGGGAGAAAGTTATTATATTTTCAAGGAATCTTGAAAATATAACAGATTCTTTTCCGGAGATTGTTAAGGAAATTAAAAAGATAAAGGTGGAAAGTATTGTTGTTGAAGGGGAAATAATAGGGGTTGATAGAGAAGGTAAACCATTGCCTTTCCAGTATCTGATGAGAAGAGCAGGAAGGAAAAGGGATATTACATTTTCTGGAATACCTGTTAAGATTTTCCTGTTTGATATTTTATTTTTGAATGGTAAACTCCTTATTGACCTTCCTTATTGTGAAAGGAGAAGGTTGCTTGAAGAAATTGGAAGAGAAATCCAAGTGGTTGAGAAATTTGAGCCAGAAAGACTGGAAGATGCGGAAAATTATTTTGAAAAGGCAATTTCTCTTGGGCATGAAGGGATTATGGTTAAGAATATATCGTCTCCATATATTCCTGGGACAAGAGGGAAAAACTGGTTAAAAATAAAGAAAATAAATACACTTGACCTTGTGATAATAGGTGCTGAATGGGGATATGGAAGGAGAAAAAATTATCTTTCAGATCTGTATCTTGGAATAATGGATGATGAAAAACGTAAAATTATGTGTGTTGGTAAAACATTTAAAGGATTGAGTGATGAAGAGTTGAAAAATTTAACAGGAAGGCTCCTCAGTTTAAAAATTTCTCAAAAGGGGAGAACAATTTTTGTCAAACCTGAAATTGTTGTGGAGGTTATTTTTGATGAGATACAGAAAAGTCCTGTCTATGATTCTGGTTTTGCATTGAGATTTGCAAGAATAAAAGGGATAAGAGAAGACAAAGGGAAACAGGATATAAATACAATCAGTGACCTGAAAAATTTATACAAAAAACAGTCTCTTTTGAAAGGTAAATATGAGGAGATTCAGGGAAGTCTTTTATAAAAACCTGCTGGCTGGAGTTCTTCAAATTCCATATTTTTTTCAACAACAAGGTATCTCCTTATATCAAGGCAAATATGGCATTTATTTATATATCCATCCTTCCTTTTATATCCCAGTTTTTCAGCCCATTGAAGAAATTCTCCAATATTTCTGCTCAACATCTTCAGAATTATCTTCCTGTCAAAATCTATTCCATCCCTGAGCACTTCTTCAATTTTCCCTATACTTATCCCACCGCAGAAACTTGTAATGTAATTTCCGTAAAGGTCAACATGGATATGGTATGGATTTAAAAAATCTGCAATGCAATTTTGTTTTAAAAATTTTTCAGCAGGATATTTGTAAAAGAAATTTTCAAGTGTATAAAGGCATTTACCTTTTGGAACAATATAATTCTTCAAAAATTTTATAAAACTTTCATGCGGAACTTTTTTTATAAAATCATGGAAACTTATTTTCCCTTTTATTCCAATTGATTCTATCCAGTCACACCCCTCTCTTGTGTAAACCATCACATTCTCCTTTCCAAATACATCTTCAGAAATCCTCAAACACCTTTTGAAATTTTCAAAAGGTATCTTCTCAAGATAAAAAGGTGAACAACTTATAAGGATTGACTCAATCCCGCTTTTTTTAATCTCTTTAAGTCTTCTTTCGGTCTTCTCATCATCAACTGCCCAGAAGCAATTTGTCTCAACAAATGTCGGTATTCCAGTTTTTTTACATATCCGGGCTATTTCACATAATAAATCAAAATTCATAAATGGCTCACCACCTGTAATATGGAGGCTTCTGAAAGTCCCTGTGGATTTAAGCAATTTAAGATACCTTTCAGCATCTTTCACATCTATCCATTCATTCCATTCATTACCGCAATTATAAAGGCAGTGAATACATCCACTGTTACATTTGTAGGAAATTATAAGACCACCAGAAACTGGAGGAGGAATTTTTATTTTCATTAAATTTCAAGAAAGTTTTTCAACAGTTTTTTTCCTTCCTCTGTCAAAATTGATTCTGGATGGAACTGCACACCAAAAATTTTATATTTTTTATGCCTTATCCCCATTATTTCATTATCATCGCTCCAGGCATCAATTTCAAGTTCATCAGAAACACTGTCTTTATCAATCACAAGAGAATGGTATCTTGTTGCCAGAAATGGATTTTTTATATTTTTATAAATACCCTTACCATTATGCCTTATAAGAGAAGTCTTTCCATGCATCAATCTTTTAGCATTTACAATTTTACATCCAAAAACATATCCGATACACTGGTGTCCAAGGCATACACCAAGAATTGGAACCTTACCCTTAAATTCTCTTATAACATCATTTGATATCCCTGCATTTTCAGGTCTTCCAGGCCCTGGAGATATCACAATCCTTTCAGGTTTTATGGATTTTATCTTTTCAACTGTAATTTCATCATTTCTGTAAACTTTTATCTTCTCTGTGAATTCTCCCAAATACTGCACAATATTGTAAACAAAAGAATCATAATTATCTATCACAACTATCATCTAAATCTCCTTTGATAGATTGTATGCTTCAGTCAATGCCCTAACTTTATTAACTGTCTCCTGGTATTCCATTTCAGGGTCAGAATCTGCAACTATCCCTGCACCTGCCTGAACATAAACTTTGTTATCTTTTATGAAAAATGTTCTGATTGTTATGCAGAAATCAATATCTTTATTAAAACTGAAATATCCAACTGCTCCAGCATAAGGGCCTCTTTTTTCATTTTCAAGTTCTTCAATTATCTCCATCGCCCTTATTTTTGGAGCACCTGTGACTGTACCTGCAGGGAATGAAGATTTCAAAAGATGGAATTGATTTTTCCCCCTTGAAATCTCACCTTCAACATTGGAGACAATATGCATAACATGTGAATATTTCTCTATCTTCATAAGTTCTGTTACCTTAACTGTCCCTGGCTTACAGACTCTGCCAAGGTCATTTCTTCCAAGGTCAACAAGCATTATATGTTCTGCTCTTTCCTTTTCATTATTCAAAAGTTCCTCCTGCAATTTCATATCCTCCTTTTCATCCTTTCCCCTTCTCCTTGTACCTGCTATGGGCCTTACAATTGCCTTTTTCCCTTCAAGTCTGACAAGAATCTCTGGAGAAGAACCTATAAGGATGCAATTTCCGAGTTCAAGATAGAACATATAAGGGGATGGATTAACTGAACGCAACATTCTGTATATATAAAAAGGTTCAACATCTATTTCCCTTTCCCATCTCTGAGAAAGAACAACCTGTATTATATCACCATCATATATGTATCTTTTTGCCCTTTTCACTATGCTTTTAAATTCATCTTTTGAAAAATTGCTTTTAAATTTCCCACCTTTCTTAAATTTCTGAGAACTTTCAACTATAAAAAGGTTTTTTTCAAGTTTCTTTTTCATGGACTCAAGATTTTCAACACACCTGGAATAACTTTCTTTTTTATCCTTCTGCGGGAAAGCATTTGAAATCAGGATAATTTTCCTTTTAAAATGGTCAAATATCACAATATTCCTTACAAGAATGAAGTATATCTCTGGAAATTTAACAGTATCTTCTGTTAAATCTGGTAATTTTTCAATGTATCTGACAAAATCATAGGAGATATATCCAACAAATCCTCCTGTGAATTTTGGTAAGAAAGGGAAGTATGGTTGATTGTAATTTTTAAGTAATCCTTCAACAGGTTTGAGAAGGTCCTGGCATTTTTCTACTCTTTTTCCACCAGAATCTGTATTTATAATCTCTACCTTGCCATTTTCCCCTTTAATAACAAGTTCAGGTTCAAAACCGATAAAGGAATATCTTCCTGTTTTTTCTTCCTGCTCAGCACTTTCAAGTAAAAAATTGTAGGGCCCTTTCCTTAACTTCAGAAATGCTGAAACAGGTGTTTCTAAATCTGCCAGTATTTCTGTGAATACTGGAATTACATTGTACTTTTCAGCAAAAAATTTAAATTCACTCAAATCAGGATAAATTTTCATATCTCCTGCATCCTTATAGCATCATTTGGACAGCTCTCAGCACATACCTGGCAACCATCACAATCTTTTATCCTCACTGCCTTCGCAACATTTTCAACTATCTCAATCACATTCTTTGGGCAGGCATCAGCACAGATACCACACCCCACACATTTTTCTTCATCTATAATAGGGAAATTCATTTTTTTCTCCTTTTTTCAATACACATCTAAATACCCCAATTTACCTCCACTGTCAATATTAAATCCTCTCTGGATTAACGTCTATGGATACAGAGAAATCTTCCTTCAATTTTTCCATTTCTTCCCTTACATCTTCTATTCTTTCTGTTTTTATGAGAAATTTATAAATATATTTTCCTTTTTTTAATGGAGGATAGGAAAAACCAGAATATGCAACAAAGATTTTCTCCCTTTTAAGATACTCTTCAATTTTTCTTGCTTTTTCTTCAAGTCTTTCAACTTTTTTACCCTCAATTTCAATTTTGATAATATTTGTAAATGGTGGATAGAGAAGGAATCTCCTTATTGAAATTTCCTTTTCATAAAAAATTTCAGGTTTATTCTCTTTCAGGGATTTATAGATTGTCAAATATGGATTTGGAGTCTGTATAATGATTTTGCAATCTTCATTTTTCACTTTTGAAATTATTTTATTCACAAAAAGGAAGAAATCCTCCTCTGCTTTATAATCAGGGAAATTGAAAAACATATCTCCATTTACAAAGATGAGAAGTGAAAATTCAACTTCCTCAATAATCCTTTCAATTGATTTTGCTGCAAGAAGGACATTGAATTCTCCTATCTCTCCATCTTCATCCATCTTTTTGACCAGTTTTAAAGAAGGGTAATTCTGCTGGATTGTTGTTTTGATCTTTTCAAGCCCGTAAGTCTTCTGTATAATCTTTCTGCTTCCACACTGAGGGCACTTTTCTGGAAAAGGAAATTCAGTATTGCATAATTTGCACATAACCTTTTTATTATTCAAAATTATAAGCAAACCGTTGCATTTATCACATAAAAATTTATAGTTGCATATCTCACACATAATAAATTCTGGTATCCCTTTCCGATTATGGAGTATTCCTATTTTTCCTTTTTTCAATAAAGTCTGTTCAAAAAGAAATGCAGTCTCTCTTGTAAAAAATGGAAGTCTATTATCCATCTTCTCTTTCCTCAAATGGAAAATCTGGATGGGAGGATGGATAACTTTTTCTCTGGGGAATTCAAAAACAGGGATTTTTCTTTCTTTCACCATATAATACTCTCCAACTGAGAATATATTTTCTCCAATTACCAGAGGTATCCCTCTATCTTTTGCTCTCCATTCAGCAACTTTAAAAGTATCATATTTCGGTGTCTGCTTCTCCTTATATGAGAAATTGCTTCCTTCATCAATGATTATCAATTTTAAATCTCTGAGTGGAGAAAAAACAGAAATTCTTGTTCCAATAACAATGAGATTTTTACCCTTCAGCATCCTCAACCAGAGTGCTGTCTTCTCTTTCTTACTCAAACTTCCATGGAAGAAGATAATATTTTCGCCAAAATACTTTTTAAATTTTTCATAATATTTCTGTGCCCTGTAAATCTGTGGAAATAGAAGAATTGCTGAACCATCTTTTATTGAAGCCAGAATGTCAAAATATACCTTTTCTTTTACCTCTTCTTTTTTAAAACGGATAAAAACTTTTGTGAAAGATTCTTTCATGATTGAGGAAATGAGACTTTCAGGAATTTCTGTTTTGTAATATTTCCTTTCTTTAATCTCTTTCTCCTCAACATGTATGGTTTTCAATGATAAATTTTTGCTAATCGCTGAAAGAGCCTCTCCATAAGATGAGAAATAGTAATCGGAAATTTTTTTTGATAACTCAAGAAGTTCTGGTGTTAAAAGCACCTCTTTATCATATACCTTCAATATTTCCTTGTATTCGCCTTCTTTTTCTTCAGAAAATCCAACAACCCATCCTATTTTCTTCTGATTTCTAAACGGGACAAGGACTCTCATCCCTGGAGAAATTTTATTTTCAAATTTTCCTGGAAGGTAAAGGAATTCTCTGTTAAGCGGGATATCAACCACTACTTTAACAAGCCTCATTGTAAATTCTGTTTTTAAGGAGTTTTATATACTCAGGATTGGTTCCGCAACAGCCTCCTATAAATTTTATTCCCATTTTCACCATCTCAACACAGTTTTCCACAAATTCTTCTGGAGATTCAGGATATATAATTTTACCTTCAGAAAGTTCAGGCATCCCTGCATTTGGTTTCACCCACAGAATAATATCTTTACCCTCAAGTTTTCTGACAATTCCCTTCATCTCCTTTGAACCCATACCACAATTTATCCCTATTATTTTCTCTCCTTCCTCTTCAGCCCACATAATAAAATCCTCTATTCCCTGTCCCATAATTGTTCTGTAATTTTTTGAGGTGAAAGTCATGCAGGGAACCACACAAATATTGACATTTTCTTTAATTGACCTGTAAGCAATTTTTAATTCTTCAAGGTCTGAAAATGTTTCAAGAAGGATAAAATCAACACCGCTACTTTTAAGAATCTCTCCCTGCTCGGTATATATCATTTCTGCATCTTCTTTTTTCAAATTTCCGTAAGGTTGAAGGAAATCACCTGAAGGGCCAATATCTCCAGCAATCAGTATTCCAGGGTATTCTCTTTTAACCTCTTTTGCAATCTCAGCCCCATTTTTATTTATCTCTTCTATTTTATCAACAAGTCCCTTAACTTTGAGCCTTGCTCTGTTTGCTCCAAATGTATTTGTGAGGATAATATCTGCTCCTGCTTCAACATATTCTTTATGTATTCTCTTTACAAGGTCTGGTTTTATTATATTTGCAATTTCAGGAGTCTTTTCTTTAAAAGAAAGTGAACTTATATATGTTCCCATTGCTCCATCAAGTATAATTACCTTCTTTTTTCCCATTAAATCTTTAAGTTCCATCTGAATAGACCTCCAATTTTATCTTTCCTGGACCAAAAGGGACAGAAGAATAAAAATCAGTCCAGTTTTTCCCTTTTAAAAAAGAAGAAGGCACAACATACTCAGGCTTTGCAGTCTTTGAATGGTGAGGGCCAAAAATATTTCTGAGACTGCTTAAAAATTCTATTTTTATCTCATTCCTTCCCTTTTTCAATTTTTCAGTAATTTCCAACTGATAAGGTGGTAAATAAATGCATCCTGCATATTTGCCGTTTACATTTATTTTTGCAGCGATACATTCAAATCTATCAAATGAAATGAAATATCTCCCTTCAAGCCTATCCAGATATATCTCCTTTTCTCCTGTTAAAACACCTGAATAGAATGGATAACCCTGAATATTTAAATCCTTTTCAGTAATATTTTTTGGATTTGATAGTGAGAAATCTTTCATGAAATAAATGCCATTTTTTCTGTATGATTTTTTAAAATTAAGGGAAAAATCTCCCATAATATAAATCGGTTCAAGTTCTGTCCCGCCTTCTTTAAAAATAAGTGTATTTTTTCTCTTAGGAGGAACAAAGAATCTTTTAAGGATTAAAATATTTTTACCATTCTTTACATAACCTTCTGGAATTTCTATAATTTTAAAGCATTTATCAATGTACCACCCTTTTATTCTTCCCTCAACTTTTTTACCATTCAGATATATCTCAAACTTTTCTCCCTCCTCAATAACAAGATTCAATTTTCTATTTGAAAGGCTCTTTTCAACAGTGAATTCAAAAAGCAATTCCACATTCCTTTTCCTGTTTTCATTTTCAAAAATATTCTGGACTTCCAGAATATACATCTTCTCTGACCACCTTTTACCTTTCCTGTATCTGCATATATCCAATGGAAGAATATTTGGATTTTTTAAAGAAAATTTCCATCCCTTTAAAATGTCTTCTCTGATGAGTTTTTTATTATCCTCAATCTTTACATATGGCTTTTTACCTTTTTCAAATATGAGAAGATGTGAACCAACAGGTGGGAAATCAAGGTTTAACTTCACCATTCCATTCTCAATTTCCACTCCAAAAGGTTTAATTTCTCCTTTAAACGGGTCTGCCTTCCATACTTTTCCCATACATTTAATTATCAGATTCAATTTCACATCTCTTTTTAATGAAGTATTTGTAAGGAATATAATCTGAGTAGAATCTTCAAGAATCCTTCTGTGAATGTAAATATGTGATATACCATCTCCATCAATTTCAAAATCCCTTTCCGAACTTAAAAATCTGGAAAGTTCATCATATGAAGAAAAGAAAATTACCTTCTCTTTCAATGAAGAAAGAAGATCTTTATCCTTTCTCCCTTCTATAAGGCAGGGGAAATCTCTACATGCAAAGATTTTACCACCTTCATCTGCAAATCTTTCAAGAAGTTTTACAGTATTTTCTCTCAATGTTACTGAAGATGGAATCACAACATATTTATAAGCCATTTTTCCGATTAAAAATTTCCCATCTTTAACATCTCCATATTTTTCAATTAAAGCCTCATTTCCAAAGTCAAATTCTATTTTGTTTTCAAGCAGTGATTCTGTAAGTTCAGCAAGATATTTATCAATTTTTTTAATCCTTCCAGAACCGGAAAGACACCATCCGCTTTCAACAGGGTGTATAACAACTGTATCAGCAATGAATTTCCCTCTGCTCATGATAAAATTCAATCTTTGGAAATAATCCTCAATCTCTTTCTGACAATTCCAGTATGGTTGATGATGTGAAATTGTTGGAGGCCAGTCTCTTTTTCTGCATCCCCTGAGAGAATAAAGGTAAAGGTGAGGGCAGAAAAAATTTATTCCAAGAGATAAATTCCAGTCTCCTATCCACTTCCTTTCAGAAAGCGAAAAGTTCTGTCCTGAACCACCATAAAGTTCACAGAGTGTCCTTTCCTTACCGAGCTGGTTACTTACAGAACTGCACTGTTTCAAAGTTACTGGATTTTTTATATTTCTTCCAAGATGGTCCACCCCTGGCCAGTGCATATATTGATAAAGAGCCATTACATCTCCAACAGCATTGACCTGTGCTTCAACTGTATCTTCTGAAAGGTAATGGCCTGTAAAATTTATATTGTTTTTCTCACACCATCTGTATATCTGCTTTCCATAATTTTCAAGAAATAATTCTGATACCAATCTGTAAAAATCATATCTCACCTTCTCAAACCCATCTTTTTCTTCAACAAGGTATTCCAGTTTATCAAGGATGTCATATCCATATCTATTTTTGAAAATTTTTTCAAACCCATCTGTCCATGGGAAATAATGTACTTTCTCACTGTCAGGAGGCTTAGAAGATATAAAATTTGCTTCATCTGTAAATATGGCAGGTATGAGAGAGCCAAAAAATTTTCCAAATTCTTTCTTATACCTTTCGTAAGTCAAATTTATAAAATCTTTAACACAACTGTATGAAAGGGTATCAACATATGGTAAGTTATTGAACCATTCAGCAGGCTGGCCATTCACAATTTCATATCCATACTTTTTACCCTTTTTAAAAACTCTCAGAAATTTTATTCTGTTTCTCTTCTTTTCTGCCACTTTACCACCACAGAAACCGGAAGGCCATCTATCCTCATCATAAAGATATATCCTTTTCCCTTTTTTCTCTGCATATTCAACAGCCTCCCTAACATATCTGAACCATTTATCTGAGAGATATTCTGTTATAAGACCTATCCTTGGATGTATAAAACCGCAAGAAAATCCTCCTTCTTCCATCTTTTCAATCTGGAATTTAATCTCTTCAGCATCCATTTTATCATTCCATGACCAGAATGGCGCACTTCTGTAAACAGGGTCAGGGTTTTTGAAATCCCTTATTAACTCCCTTTCCATATCTCTGTTCCCTTTATAAAGCAATAGCAGGAATTTCCAATTGTCAAAGTATTGTATCCACCTTCAAGAAGAACAAAGAAATTTATCCCAAGTTTCCCTATCTCTTTTCCAATAAGGTAGTAATCGCTATCTTTAAGAGGGAGTTCCAAAAGTGGGTCATGCTGGTGGGCATCAAATCCGAGAGATATGCCTATGATATCAGGAGAAAAATCTTTAATTATTCCTATTGCCTCTTTAAATTTTTCCATATATTTTTTCTCACTTACCCCTGGCGGGAGAGGGAAATTATAGCAGTTTCCAAAAGATGTTCTCCCTGTTCCTGGATAAGCAGGATACTGATGGATTGATACATAAATTGCATTTTTTTCATCTTTCAAAATTTCCTGTGTTCCATTTCCATGGTGTCCATCAAGGTCAAGGACTGCAACTTTCTTATCCAGAAGGAGCAATTTTTTAACTGCAATCGCCATATTGTTAAAATAACAGAATCCCTCTATTGAATTTTTACCTGCATGGTGGCCTGGTGGCCTTGCAAGAGAAAAACTTATTTCCCCATTTAAAGCAAATTCTGAAGCCATAATTGCAGAACCAGCAGAAAGAATTGCATATTCATAAATTCCAGGGATATTTGGAGTATCAGGGTCAAAAAAATCGTTTTCCTTAACTTTCCTTATATGCTCCTCTGAATGGACAAGAAGCAGATCTTCCTCACTGCAGGGAGAAGGTTCAATAAATTCTTCAACCCCTTTTTTCTTTAAAAAATCAATGATAGCCCTGAGTCTTTCAGGCCCTTCAGGATGTCCTTTTTCTTTATATCCAAGGAACTTATCACTGTATATTAACTTCATAGTCTTTATTATTTAAATTGGAAAAAGAGGAAGTGTCAAATAGGTTTTTTAAATAAAATTTGACAAAAAGGAGAAAGAAACTAAACTTTTTATCAGGATGAAAAGATTTAAATTCTTATGTAAACCTGAAGTTATATATGGTGTCGATTCAGTACTTTCCATACCTGATATTATAAAAAAGATAAAATGCAGGAAAATCCTTATCGTTGTTGATAAATTTTTCTCAAAGACCGATAAATTTGCAAAGATAAAGTCAATAATAGGTAAGGTCGTTGATTTTGTCGTTTTTGATAAGATTGAAGGTGAACCGACCACTGAAACAGGGGATGAATGCGGTTATTTTGGGAAGGAAAATGGGTGTGATTGTGTGATTGGAATTGGTGGAGGAAGTACCCTTGATACTGCTAAAGGTGCTTCAATTATTATAACAAATGGGGGAAGAATAAGAGATTATCAGGGAATTGATAAAGTACCTTCTCCAGGGGTTCCAAAAATTATGGTTCCAACAACTGCAGGGACAGGAAGTGAAGTTACATTTACTGCAGTATTTATAAGAAAAGATGAGAAGAAAAAAGGAGGAATAAACAGTGTATATCTTTACCCTGAATTTGCAATACTTGACCCCTCCCTTACACTGACTTTACCACCTGATATCACTGCATCCACAGGTCTTGATGCTCTCTGCCATGGAATGGAAAGTTTTCTGTCCAGAAAGGCAAATTTCCTAACAGAAATTATATCTCTCAATGCAGTAAAGATTATCTGGAAAAATTTACCGGTAGCTTACTCAAATGGTAATGATTTGAAGGCAAGGGAAAATATGCTTTACGGGAGTTTTCTTGCAGGGATTGGACTTGCAAATGCAGGTGTAACAGCTGTGCATTCAATCTCTTATCCACTTGGTGGAAAATTTGGAGTTCCCCATGGGATTGGGAATGGTCTTCTCCTTCCATATGTTTTAGAATTCAATTTACCAGAGATTAAAGAAAAACTTGGATTTCTTGCAAAAGAATTGAATGAAGAATGGAAAGATTTATCTTTTGAGGAAGCCTCTGTAAAAATGGTTGAGGAAATAAAGAATTTTCTTGAAGTATTCAAAATTCCAAGATTGAGGGATTTTGGAATCCCTTCTGAAAGTTTCAGTGAACTGGCTGAAGATGCACTTAAAGTTTCTGTCCCGATTGAGAATAATCCAAGGAGTATATCAAAGCAGGATATAGTTGAGATTTACAGAAAGGCATATTAAATCTTTGTTATCTCATCTGTCTCAAAAAATGGGAATTTTTTGACTTTCCCTTTTTCAACAATCTTCACCCCTTCATCTCTATCAATAACTTCCCCTATTATTTCACAGATGACATTTTTATTTTTAAAGAATTCTTTAATCCTAATAGCTTCTTTAAAAGGAGCAATGGCAAGGATGCACCCGGATGAGATTACTCCATAAGGAGAGATTTTGAAATATTTAAGGATTCTTTTAAGAGGAGGGAAAATCTTTATCTTTTCAGAATAGACGAGAAACCCAACATTATATCTTTCAGAAAGTTCATAAATCCCTGCTGAAATCCCACCTTCAGTTGGGTCATGCATACCACAGATATTGAATTTTTCCCATAATTCAATGGCTTCAGAATAAATGCTTATACCTGGATTATAAATTGAATCTGCAACCTTTTTTAAAAACCTCTCACTGAAAAAATTTTTAAGTTCATCCCATTTTTCTCTTACAATTATTGAGGCTGCCTCAATTCCCACTTCCTTGATAAGAATTAAACTATCACCTTTTTTTATCTTACTTTCCTTTATCTTCTTTACAGGAATACCGAGAAGAGTCCCGCAGCATACAGGTTGACTCACACTTTCAGATATTTCTGTATGTCCACCTATCCACTTTATATTAAATTTTCTGCATTCTCTGTTAATCTGAGAAAATATCTCCTCTATTTCAGGAAACTTTATACCTTCAGGGAAAATTAAAGTTGTAAGAAGATATTTTGGGATTGCTCCCATTACAACAAGGTCGTTCACATTTATATTGACAAGATAAAAACCGATATCCTTTCCAACAAGAGTAATAGGGTCTGTCTTTACACCTATTATTCCCTTCCTTTCTCTGAAAAAAGCACAATCAACTCCAACTCCAGGCCCTGCAAGAACATCTTCACTTACAATTGTATATTTTTTTAAAAGATAAGAGAGGAGAAAATTCGGTATCTTTCCTGGTTTAAGAGATTCAAATCCAAAAAGGTATTTAATTCCATTTATATCCTCAAATACAAAATCAGGATTCACATCTCCAAACCATTCCCTTCCACCAGAAAGTACGCCTATACTCTTTACCCCAACAGAATTTGCAGCCTTTATATCAAAAGGATGGTCTCCAACAACAATTACCTGTTCCTTTTTAAGTGAGAGTTTTTTTATCATCTCTTTTATATGTGAAGGATGTGGCTTTACTTTTTTAACCTCATCCCTTGTCAAAACAGTATCATAGGGAATGTTATATTTTTTGAGAAGAGGAATTACAACCTTTGAGCAATTTCTCGTTATTATCCCTATCTTTATACCATTCTCTTTTAACATCTTTAAAACGCTCTCTGCACCAGAAACAGGCCTTGCTGTCTCCACTGCCTTCATCTCTTCTTCTTCCAGAATCTCCTTTGCCTTTTCAACAAATAAATCTTTCTCCTTCCTGTTTCTGTTAAGTTTTCTGATATTCTCTATGAGTTCAAGGACAGGCATATCTTTCTCTGGAATTTTCAATTCCATTCTATTTGCCAATTTGATAATCCTTTCCCTTATAATCTTGAAATTTATGGAGGAGATAAAGAGAGTGCCGTCAAAATCAAAAATTATTCCTTTTATTCCAGAAACCATAGAAAATAAATTACCATAAAAGGATTGGAAAGGCAATCGGTATGGGGGTAAAATTAAATCAATATGGTGTATGGAATAATTTCTGATATCCATGGTAATCTTGAAGCCCTCCAGAAGGTTATCGGTTTTTTAAAAGGGAAAATTGATAAACTGATAGTTATTGGAGATGTGGTGGGATATGGGCCAAACCCAAATGAATGTCTGGAATTACTTTACAATGAAAATCCAGAATTTACACTTGGAAACCATGAGGAAGGTATATTGAAAGGAGACCTTTCAAATTTCAGTGAAGATGCAAGAATCTCCTTAGAATGGACAATTTCCAATCTATCACCCGAAAATTTTGAAAAGATTAAAAGATGGCCTGAAAAGATAGAGAAAGGTGATATATTGTTCTTACATGCAAGCCCATCAAACCCAACAAAGGGATATATCCTTTCTCAATCACAGGCAAAAAGAGCCTTCCAGGCACTGGAAAAAAGATTGTGCTTCAATGGTCATACCCACTTTCCCATATGTTTCAGGAAAAAGCAAAAAGAAGAAAAAGTTGAAGTAATACCATGTGATTTTAGCGGGAGTTTAAAAGTGAAAATAGAGGAAAATTATATTTATATGATAAATGTTGGAAGTGTTGGGCAGCCAAGAGATGGATTTCCTTTTGCATGTGCTGGAATATATGATGATGAAAAAAAGATTTTTGAACTTTTCAGAATTGAATACCCTGTGGAAATAACAAAGGAAAAAATTCTGGAGAAGGGATTGCCTTCATCTCTTGCTGGAAGATTACTCAGAGGATTATAAAATTTAATGTTTTTTTGGTGGATTTATCTTTCTTATCTCTGAAATTATGGAATCTTTATATCTGTAATATTCAGGAAGAATTTCCTTCCATTCCTTTTTCTCTTTCTTCTTCATAACATCCATAAGAGAGATATTTAAAGCCCTGCTCAATCCATAACCAACAACAATATCAAAAAATGAGAATTTTTCCCTCAATTCTTTAAATTCTTTTTCAGAAATAGAAGATTTTTTGCATATTTTTTCACAAATCATCTTTGCAATTGATGGAGTTGTTGCCCTTTTCTCAATTTCCAGAGCCTCTTTAAATATATCAACAAGGTCTTCATCTCCATTTTTTATTGCAGATTCAATCTTTTTAAAAACATCTTTAATCTCATCAACATCTGGGGATATCTGTGAATATAGAAGACAGGGGAAGAGAAATATGAGAAAGATTATCAAAAATTTTTTCATTCTCTCCTCCTTTAATTACTCTCTATTATACCATTCCATCCAGAGAAATTACAAAAATTTAAATTTAACAATGATTATGGTATCATAACAAATATGGAAAAGAAAGCACTCAATGCAAAAGAGATGTCAGAAGTTATTGAAAATCTTGCAAAGGAAATTGAGAGGAGTGTTGGGCTTGAGAATCTTGCAATTATCGGTATAAAAAGGAGGGGGGATATACTTGCTGAAAGATTGAGAGGTATTTTGCAGAAAAAATACAAGAGAGAGATACCGATAGGTTTTCTTGACATAACCCTTTACAGAGATGATTTCAGCAAAATTGGAGCAAATCCAGTAATTTCTGAAACTGATATTAAATTTGATATAAATGAAAGGAAAATATTGCTTGTTGATGATGTAATTTTCACTGGAAGGACTGTAAGGGCTGCACTTGATGCAATCATAGATTTTGGAAGACCTTCTCTTATAAGGCTTGCTGTTCTGATTGATAGAAACCACAGGGAACTTCCAATACAGCCTGATTTTGTTGGAAAGGTAATAGAGACTGAAAAGGAAGAGATTGTGGAAGTTAAGGTTAAAGAGATGGATGGGAAAGATGAAGTTGTAATTGAGAAAAAATGATGGAATGGAAAAGGAAAGATTTAATAGCTCTTGAGGATTTGAGCAGGGAAGAAATAGAACTGATTCTCAATACTGCAAAATCATTTAAGGAAGTCAGTACAAGAGCAGTGAAAAAAGTCCCTGCTTTGAGAGGAAAAACAATCGTCAATCTTTTCTTTGAACCAAGCACAAGGACAAAGACATCTTTTGAACTTGCTGCAAAAAGGTTATCTGCAGATGTTTTGAGTTTTGATGTTTCAACATCTTCCATTTCAAAAGGAGAAACTATTGTGGATACTGCAAAGAATATAGAGGCAATGAAAGTTGACTGTTTTATAATCAGGCATTCTGTTGCGGGTGCCCCATACCTTATAAGTAAAAATGTATCATGTGCTGTGATAAATGCAGGTGATGGTTGTCATGAACATCCAACACAGGCGCTTCTTGACCTTTTTACTGTTAAAGAGAAATTTGGAAGGATTAAAGGTATTAAAATCTCAATAATAGGGGATATTCTCCATTCAAGGGTTGCACGTTCAAATATATGGGGGTTTAAGAAACTTGGAGCAGAAGTAACTGTATGTGGGCCTCCACCATTAATTCCTCTTGATATAGAGAAAATGGGTGTGAGGGTAACTTATAAAATTGAAGATGCCATAGAGAATGCAGATATTCTTTACATTTTGAGACTGCAAAAAGAAAGACAGAGAGAAAATTTTCTCCCATCTCTTAAAGAATACAGTAAAATTTATGGTATTGACAGAGATAAATTTTTGAAGTTAAAAAAGAAAGTATTTATAATGCATCCTGGTCCGATGAATAGAGGGATTGAAATAAAATCAGAAATTGCAGAGAAAGATAATTCTTTAATTCTGGAGCAGGTAACAAATGGAATAGCGGTAAGGATGGCTGTTCTTTATCTTACAATAGGTTCAAAAAGATGAGCACAAAAATTATATACAAAATTGATTTTGAGAAGGAATTGAATTATCAGCAGTATAAGATAGTGAAGGAAGCTGAAAAGCCCTGTATTGTACTTGCAGGCCCTGGTTCTGGAAAGACAAAAGTTCTTGTATACAGAGTGTGCTATCTTTTAGAAAATGGGGTTCCTCCTTCTTCAATTTTGCTTTTAACATTTACAAATAAAGCGGCAAAGGAGATGATAGAAAGGGTAAAAAGGATTCTGGGTTACTATCCAAAAAATCTCTGGGCAGGTACATTCCATCACATAGGCAATTTAATTCTCAGAATTTATGGGAAAAATGTTGGAATTTCACCTAATTTTACAATCCTTGATGAGGAAGATAGCATCCAGTTAATTAAAGAAGTATCAAACAGATTCTCAGAGATTGATGAATTCCCTCCACCTGCAAAATTGAAGGAGATTATAAGTTTCTCAA
>Ga0164318_10000910_pt1 | contig 24728 bp, 19 predicted proteins | sample GuaBasSedimGuay9_FD_113734 | JGI IMG/M metagenome (GOLD analysis project Ga0164318, IMG submission 113734) | Subseafloor sediment microbial communities from Guaymas Basin, Gulf of California, Mexico - Guay9, Core 4571-4, 0-3 cm | ecosystem: Environmental > Aquatic > Marine > Hydrothermal vents...
ACTCCATCCCCTGTGGTACAGCAGACTCCTACCCATCTATTTCTTCTTTACAGCGGTTGGTGCCGGGCTGGGGATGACGGTTGTGGAATCTTATCTCAGCTGGCGGGGGATGGGCCATGAGGCCCCGCTTCCGGTACTTGCAAACCTGGTCCGGGGCATGGTTGTCATTCAGTTGACCTTCTTTGTGGCCATGTTTGAAGGTCTGATTGTGAGCCACAAACTCGGCTATCTCGTGGACGGCTCTTTTGAGTCCGGTATGTGGTGGCTGGAGATGGCGTTATGGGTATTTATTCCCACGATTATCGCATTTCGGAAGAAGTGGATGCTTACCCGTTTAGGAGTATTTACAGCGGGCTTTTCCGGGGTATTGGGTTTCTTGATGAACCGTCTCAATGTCTCCATGACTGCTTTTCAGTGGTCGGCAAAGGTCAAATATGTGCCGTCCTGGCAGGAAATGGCGGTGTCCGCATCCTTTGTGGTGGTATCCTTCATCATTTTTGCTTACGGCGTTAAATATTTTGGGCTCTTTCATGAAGAAGACCTGGAGCCGATTGATTCCATAGAAGAATCCGCTGTCAAGGCGGGTTGACGAAGTTGTGGGCGCTCCTGAACGGGGCGCCCTTTTTGAAGGGGGGTTCTTATGAACCCATTGCAGAATCTTACATCGATCCGGCTGAAGATTTTCATCATTATTGCGGTTGCCATCACCTTTGCCTTCCTCGCTTTTGACCTTATTATGCTGAAACACCAGCAGAATATTTACATTGAAGACTTGATGTTCAATGCCCATTCTGTTGCGGACACCATTTTGAAGTCTCTTGAGCAGGATATGATGGCAGACAATACAACCAGTATCAACAAAACTCTGGTTGCAATCGGGAAACAGGAAATTATCAAGGAATTGAGAATTTACAACCACAAGGGCGAGGTTCGATCGTCCATGGTCCCGGATGAAGTCGGTGAAGCCCAATTTTCACAGAAGGACTCCCGCCAATGCAGCATCTGCCATAAAGACAGAAACAAGCGAAACATGATCAGGGGAATGCTGACCTACAATGTGGATTCAAAAGATACCTGTATCATGTATGTAATTGTTCCGATTCAAAATCAAGCCCGGTGTTCCAGTGCTGCCTGCCATGCCCACAGCCCGTCGCAGAAAATATTGGGATTTTTGAATATGGGGGTATGTCGGCTGCGTCTGCAGGCCTCCATTCATAAGAGTCAGGTTCAGATTCTTCTGGTTTCCCTTCTTTTCATTCTACTTCTACCCGCACTCATTATGCTTTTTCTGAAGAAGCACGTATCACAGCCCTTACGTCAGCTACTTATGAGTACCCGCCAGATTACCAAGGGGGATCTGGACTGTAGGGTAGATATCGTCAGCCGGGATGAAGTTGGCCAGCTGGCACTCTCTTTCAACAAGATGCTGGAGCGCCTCGTTGCGTTCAAGACAGAGATTGAGGGATGGAATGAGGAGCTGGAAGAGCGGGTGACGCAGAAAACCATGCAGTTAAAAGAGGCCCAGAAGCAGATCATTCAGTCCGAGAAGATGTCTTCGCTGGGTCGCCTTGCTGCAGTGATTGCCCACGAAATCAACAACCCGATATCCGGTTTAATCGTATTTATCAGCTTGTTACAGAAGACAATGGATAAAGAAGATTTGACTGAAGAAGACAGAGTGAAGATTGTTAAACGCCTGGGTATCATGGAGAGTGAGGCTAAACGCTGTGGCCACATTGTTTCCGAACTTCTTTCATTTTCCAGGGCAGAACACAAAATGGTGGATTGCAATATTGCAGAAATTATTGAACGTTCAGTTTCTATTCTGAAGTTCAAAACAAAGGACAAAAAGATCAAGCTGAATCTTGAAATTGAACCGGACATCCCGGTAATCCGTTGTGATCCCGGAAAAGTACAGCAGGTGATTATGAATCTGGTTCAAAATGCAATGGATGCGCTCCCCGAGAGTGGGGAAATCGATATTTCTGCACACTACCTTGCGGAACAGGAACAGCTGAAGCTGGTTGTCCATGATAATGGAATCGGGATTCCTGAGGAATTTCTTCCCCACATCTTTGAGCCGTTTTATTCTTCAAAGGATAATGGCCAGAGCGTGGGGATCGGGCTGTTTGTGGTCTACGGTGTCATTCACCAGCACAATGGCATTATTGATGTGCAAAGTGCCGAGGGGGAGGGGACAACCTTTACTATTTTTCTCCCGGCGTAAAAGCCTGACAGGGCAGAGTGTTAAAATATGATAAACTTTCTTTCAGAACAGTGTTTTGAGAACCTGCGCATATTTTCTGAGAATGGAGGCCTGAATGAATGACAGTGTAAGAATATTGATTGTAGATGATGAGCTGATTGTCCGGGAATCCATGCAGGGATGGCTGGAGGAAGACGGTTATCATGTGGAAGTGGCGGAAACGGCAGAAGTGGCATTGGGCATGATTGGGGAGAAGGAATTTGACATTGCCTTTCTGGACATAAAAATGCCTGGGATTGACGGTATTGAGTTGCTGAAACGCCTGAAAGACCAATATGTGACAATTGATGTAGTAATGATGACGGCCTATGCCTCGGTGGACAATGCAGTGGAGGCCATGAAAATCGGTGCCTATGACTACCTGACCAAGCCCTTTGATCCGGATTATGTCTCCATGATGGTAAGGAAAATCATGGCAAGGCGCCAGCTGGAACAGGAGAATGTCCGGCTGAAAGAAAACATTGAAACAGCCTTGAAGCATGTCCACATTATTGGGGAAAGCTCGGCGATTCAGGCGATTTTGAAACAGGTGGAGGAAGTGGCATCCTCTGACACCTCTGTTCTCATCAGTGGAGAAAGCGGAACCGGTAAAGAAATGGTGGCGCGGGCCATTCACTATGCCAGTCCCAGGCGTTTTGAGCCGCTGGTGGTGGTCAGCTGCGGTGCACTGCCGGAAGGGCTTGTGGAAAGCGAGCTGTTCGGATATGAGAGAGGCGCGTTTACAGGGGCATTCTACAAGAAAAAGGGGAAATTTGAGGCTGCCAACGGCGGGACCCTCTTCCTCGACGAAATCGGGGAGCTTAATGCCAAGATGCAGGTGGATTTGCTCCGGGTCCTCCAGGAAAGGGAAATTACCCGGATTGGCAGTAACAAGAGCATCAAAGTTGATTTCCGGGTCCTTGCTGCATCAAACCGGAACCTCAAGGAAATGGTAAGTGAAGGCACGTTCCGGGAAGACCTGTTTTATCGTCTGAACGTGTTTAATATCCACGTGCCCCCCCTTCGGGAACGGGTGGAAGATGTTCCACTTCTCGTGGAACATTTCATTTCCACACTTCGCAGGCAAACCGGTAAACAGGTGGAAGGGATAACGGCACAAGCCCTGAACAAGCTGAAACAGCATGGTTGGCCCGGTAATGTCAGGGAGTTGCAAAATGCAGTGGAACGTGCCTTTGTGACGGCAAAGGGTAAGCTGATTACCACAGATGAACTGGCTTTTCTAACACCTGAAAAAATTCCGGTTATGACATCACCTTCCCTTTCCCTTGCTGATATTGAGAAAATGCATATCGAAAACGTACTGAAGGAATGCGATTACAATATTTCAATGGGGGCAAAGGTTCTGGGTATTGACCGGACCACCCTCTACAACAAGATGAAGAAGTATGGCATCGAAAAGTGAAGAGAAGATTATTCTCGCGCCGATTCACTTTCCAAAAGATATTCTGAGCAAATTCATCTTCGAAACGCTGGAAAATATCTTCAGGCGCCCCGTCTATATTGCTTCTCCGAAACTGGACCTGCATCCATTCTTTGACCCGACCCGGCACCAGTATCAGTCCACTGCTATTCTCAAGCATTTTATCAAGACGACACCTAAGGGAGGGAGCAAAATCTGTGTTCTTGTTGAAGAAGATCTATATATTCCGGTCCTGACCTTTGTATTCGGTGAGGCCCACATGCACGGGCAGTTCGCCATTGTTTCCTCCCATCGATTGAAGGAACAGTTTTACATGCGGGAAGAAAATATGAAATTGCTGGAACAGCGCCTGCTGAAGGAAATTGTCCATGAGCTGGGCCATACTTTCGGCCTGATTCACTGTATGGATGACCGTTGTGTCATGCACAATTCCTATTCGGTTGAAGATACTGACCAGAAGGACATTTACCCATGTGAAGTCTGTTTCGCCAAGCTGGACGAGGTTTTCTGATCATTCATGGCCTGGCAAATGTCTAAGTAATTATTCCAAACCCACCTTCTTTTCCTTGTCACCTTTTATCCACCGGGCCAATCCTTGGGATGATTCTGTGTTTATCTGTTTTCCGGCCGGTTGACCGGCATGTCGGCCGGGTCGGCTTTGTCGAACCAGTCGAAGTAATGTTTTGTACTTGCAATCCCCTGTTTGAACAGAGCTTTTTTCTTTTCGTTGCTGATGTCAAAATCAGTGGTTTCGACGCCAAGGGTGTCAATATAAACGGTGCGGTGCCAGTCATCACTGTGAATATGTTGATTGGATTGCACGTTGAGAACAGCATGGATCAATGATTTTCCATAATCAAAAAAGTCATCGATTTTGTGATGGGGCGGTTCAGCGCTGTCCCTGAACATGGCAATCTCTTCCCGCGTATCCAGGCGGAAACCCAGGGTTTCCCTGTTGTAAACATAGGGGCTGCTGTTGTCGGGGCGTTGGACATTTACCTTGTTGTAATAATCGGTTTCCCGGGCGTGAGAGTTTCTGTTCTTTTCATCAATGTATTTTTCCCGGTCGAAGAGTTTGACCGGATAGTTATTAAAGACACCGCCATCCACAAATACATCGCCTCTGAAATTTCTCACTGCCGTAAAAAAGAGAGGGATGGACATTGAGATTCTTGCGGCATCTGCCACAGGCATCCTGGGGGTGTGTTCCACTGAAAAGACCTCGGAAAAGCCGGTGGAGAGATTTGTCCCTACAAGATAGAGGGCAGGGAAATCATGCTGGGCGAAATCGTTGAAAGTGGAATGAGGATTTCCGGTTTTCTTTTCAATAAGTTGTCCCATCCATTTGCGAAAGAAATCCCCCTTGTACCAGCCGAACTTTGTAAGGAGGCGGTCGGTATCTCTGATTATTCCCCAGGAAGAGTCCATAAAATTGTGAAAATCCAGGCCAGTGAGAATTTCCTGCATTTCATCCAGTGTATATTCAAGTGCCAGCAGTACTGCATTGATGGCGCCGGCGGAAGTCCCGCCAATTCTACGAATCTGCTTCAGAATGTTTTTCTCGTCCAGTACCTGCAGTGCGCCGAGGTAGGCGATGCCTTTTACACCACCACCTTCAAATACCAGGTTTTGAAATGGATAGGATGTCATAGATGATTCCCCCCTATTATTGGAGAAAAGTTAATCCTGCCGGTTCTGAACTATGCCTGAAAGACATGAACGTCTGTCTGCGGAAAGGGGATGCTGATTCCTTCCGCGTCAAAGGTCAGTTTCACCTTCTCCTGAATGTCAAAGAAAAGACCCCAGTAATCTTCCGGTCTGCACCATGCACGCACGGTAAAATTAACTGAACTGTCTCCCAATTCCGCCACCGCCACCAATGGTTTTGGGTCTTTTAGCGTGCGTGTGTCGTTCGCGATAATGCCGGATAGGATTTTCTTGGCTTTCTTCAAGTCATCATTGTACCCGATACCGAATGTCCAGTCCACCCGCCGGACAGATTCGGCAAAGTGGTTTACAATGTTTCCATTGGAGAGGTTTCCATTGGGGATTACAACCTGTTTGTTGTCCAGTGTATTGAGAATAGTACTGAAAACCTGGATTTGCCGAACAGTACCGGTCTGCCCCTGCGCTTCGATAAAATCTCCTACCTTGAATGGCTTGAACAGGAGAATCAGGATGCCTCCGGCAAAGTTTGCGAGAGAGCCCTGCAAGGCAAGTCCCACAGCGAAGCTGGCTGCTCCAATCAGAGCGACAAAAGATGTAGTTTGAATTCCCACCATGGATGCCACACTGATGAGGAGCAGGACTTTCAGCAGGATACTGATACCACTCTTGAGAAAATGGTGGAGGGATTCATCAACATTACTCTTTCGGAGCCCTTTCTCCAGCAGTCGGACAAGGGTACGAATAATCCAGAGGCCCATGAGTAATGTGAGAATGGCGAGGAGCAATTTCGGGGCATATTTACCCATCATTTCAATAATCTTATCTTTGTACACCATGAGATTGTTCAATTGATACCTCCGTAATGAGTTATCTTAACACTTGTCTATTATCATCATAAATGGCGGTTGGTAAAAAAGCAAGGCTGAAAAGAAAACAGGCAAAAAAGGACCCCGGGAGGTCGTCCGGGGTAATTTTCCGGTAAATTATGGAGGTCGCCAAACCGGAAATGGAGGGGGCCCGCGAGGGCTTCTGTTGTGGTTTTTCCTGAAGCGGGCCCTCGCGGACACAATCTTATATATGCGAGATGTGTGCCAGAAAATTGGGTGTGTGTAACAGAAAGAAAACAAAGGTTTCGAAAATTTACATGGTTTTGAAGATGACCGGAAACGAAGCAGTGGTAGCCAGAAACCGGCCACTTTGGCGTGCCTTCCCCCCCGTGATGGGTAATGAGTGATGGGTGACAGGAAGGAATGAGTTGCAAGAAACAAGGAATGTCCAACTTCATTCCCCCCTCGCACTTCTACATTCACTTTCATTCCCCTGCGTTGAGGCGCAGGATTTGACGGAATCAATGTTTGGCACTATATTTTAAGTAGCTTAATCGGGAGGAACATATGAGAAGAACCCAGCTGGTGGAAATGATTCATGCCAACAAAGAGAGGATGGCGGCGGCATGGTGCCAGGAGATCCGCAACTGTGAATATATGAAAACATTTCACAGTTTCAGGGATGAAGAGCTGGTTCACCGCAATGAGCGGGTATTGGCCCATCTTGCGGACAGTCTGGAAGCAGGTACTTCCCGAATTGAAACCGGAAAATTCTTTGTGATCATTGGAAAAGAAAGATTCCGGGAAAAATTTCCTCTCTGTGAAGTAAACTACGCCCTTTTCCTTACTAAAAAGGTTCTGTGGAAACGAATGCATGCAGATGGTCTTCTTGCAAGTGCACTGGATTTGTATCAGGCCTTGGAGTTGATGAATGCCATATGCGATTTCTTTGACCTCGCTTCTTTCTATCTCATCCGCGGTTATACGGAGGAAATGCATCACAAGCTGGTAAAGACTGGAAAACTCACTGCCAATGAATTGCGGGAAGTCTTTTCCCCCGGTTCTTTCTTCTACGATGGAACCCGTTTTGACGATGAATTCCAGAAAATCCCCTTCTTTGACTGGCACTGGTAAGCGGCGCTTCGCGCCGGGTGTTAGATGATAGGTGATAGATGTTAGATTGCCGGAAAAAGAGAGGGAACGGCGCTTCACACCAGGTGTTAGATTCAAGATAAGACATGGGTTTTTGTATCTATTTGCAGAGGTTCCCTGAGTTTTCTGCCGCCCACGCCCACTCCAAACGCCCACATCTTTCACGCACTCGCACTTTCACATTTACTGCCTTGAGGTATACTGTTTGTGCCAAACTTGTGGAGAAGGGTGGGGGGGGAATGGACAGATTCAAACTGGTTTCAGAGTACAGCCCACAGGGGGATCAACCCGGAGCCATCAAGGAATTACTGGGAAGCCTTGAGCGGGGGAATGTGCATCAGACGCTGCTGGGGGTGACCGGTTCCGGTAAGACGTTTACCATGGCAAATGTGATTGAGAAGTGGAACCGTCCGACGCTGATTCTTGCCCATAACAAAACGCTGGCGGCTCAGTTGTTTCAAGAATTCAAGTTGTTTTTCCCTGGAAACGCGGTGGAATATTTTGTTTCCTACTATGATTATTACCAACCGGAGGCCTACCTGCCGGGGAGCGATACCTATATTGAAAAAGATTCGTCAATTAATGAAAAGATTGAGGGCCTGCGCCTTTCCGCCACCCGTTCGCTGCTTTCCCGACGGGATGTGGCAGTGGTGGCTTCGGTGTCCTGCATCTATGGCCTGGGGTCTCCGCAAACTTATGAAGATATGAGTGTCACGGTGGCTGTGGGCGATGTGCGGGACAGGGGGAAGATGCTGAGAGAGCTGGCGTCAATGCAGTATCAGCGGGCAATGTTTGATTCCGGAAACGGCAGCTTTCGGGTCCGGGGCGATGTGGTAGACGTATTCCCTTCATACCAGGAGGAGGGAATACGGATTGAGTTTTTTGAGGATGAGGTAGAGGCGATTTATTCCTTTGATTCCCTCACCGGTAAACGGGTGGAATCCCTGCAATCGGTGACGATTTATCCTTCCAGCCACTATGTGGCCCCAAAGGAACGGCTTCTTGTTGCACTGGAACGGATCCGGGCCGAGATGGATGAACGGGTGGCATGGTTTCACAGGAAAAACCGGGTGTTGGAGGCTCAACGGCTGGCCCAGCGAACCCTGTACGACATGGAAATGATGAGAGAAACCGGCCACTGTAAGGGAATCGAGAATTACAGCCGTCACATTGAGGGAAGGGCGGCGGGGGAGCCACCCTTTACACTGCTGGACTATTTCCCCGATGATTTCTTACTCATTGCGGATGAAAGCCACATGAGCATTCCACAGGCGGGGGGGATGTATAAGGGGGACCGGAGCCGGAAGGAGGCGCTGGTGGAGTATGGTTTCCGGTTGCCATCTGCGCTTGATAATCGCCCCCTTCGTTTTGAGGAATTTGAGAAAAAATTGCACCAGGTTGTATACGTTTCAGCCACGCCGGGAAATTATGAGCTGGAGAAATCCGGTGGCATTACGGCAGAGCAGGTGATTCGGCCCACAGGGCTACTGGACCCGGAAATTGTAATGAAACCGGCAAAAAACCAGGTGGATGACCTGTTGGAAGAGGTCCGAAAACGGGTGGAAACCCGGGAGCGGGTACTGGTGACCACACTGACCAAACGAATGGCAGAGAACCTGACTGAGTACTTTGATGATATCGGTATCCGTGCCCGTTACCTTCACTCGGACATTGACACCCTGGAGCGGGTGGAAATTCTTCGGGCCTTGAGAATGGGGGAGTTTGATGTGCTGGTGGGGGTAAACTTGCTCAGAGAAGGGTTGGATTTGCCGGAAGTATCACTGGTGGCGGTACTGGATGCGGATAAAGAGGGATTTCTTCGTTCCACCCGTTCGTTGATTCAGGTTTCGGGCCGTGCGGCTCGGAATGTGAAAGGGACGGTTATTTTTTACGCAGACAGGGAGACGGATTCCATTCGAGCCACACTGGCGGAAACGGGACGTCGGCGAAAGATTCAACTTGCCTACAACGAGAAAAACGGGATTACACCGGAATCCATTGTTAAGAATATCAGTAATGTGATGGCGTCCATTTTTGAGCAGGATTATGTGACGGTACCGGTGGGCCAGGATTTTCCACAGGACTTGAACCATGAGCAACTGGCCGATCACATTAAGGAGCTGGAAAAGGAAATGAGGGGCCTGGCAAAGAAACTGAAATTTGAGGAAGCTGCAGAGCTTAGGGATCGCATCCATTCGCTTCAGCAGATGCTGCTTTCCTGACCCTGTCAGGAACAAAGAAAAAAGGGGAGCCAACGGCTCCCCCTGCTGATTTTCCTCTTATAAAAAAGTGGATTACTTTTCTTCCGGCGTGGTGTCCCACCATTTGCCGCCGATGCCGTAATACTCGGAGAGTTTGCTTGCCTGGTCCATATCAAACTGGGCATTCCATACTGTAAAATCCGGGTCCAGCCCGAAACCGAAGGAATTGACCTTGGTGTCATGGCAGGAAACGGCACAGGAGTTCGGCATATTGAAATCCAGCGTTTTAGCCGGGGCAATTGCCTCGAAAGTATGGGAATGAATGTCATATTTGATCGCAGACTTCGCAATTTCCGGCATATGACACTTGGAGCAACGGGAGAGTCCCATGGACCGCTCGGGACCGTAGGGATGATTGGTATGCTGAGAAACAATTGCCCCAATTGCCGTTTTGTTGGTTTCGTAATCGGCCACCATTTCCACCGATATGCTTTCGAAATCGCCATGGGTGGCGTGACATGCCAGACAGAGGGTGTCGTTGTCATTCTCTGTGGGAATGTCAATTTCACTACCATCTGCCCCTTCTTCGGTGATTTTGGTGCGAAGCATGTGTTCACCACGGGAGCTATGAGGGCTGTGGCATTCCGTACAGGTTACTTTGTGATAAATGAAAGTCGGTTTCCCGGATTTGTCAAAATCAAAGCCCTGCTGGTGATGCTGGGTGGAGTTGATTCCATCTCCCCAGTAGCCGGCGGCATCGTTGTAGTAGTTGGCAAGGTCTTCGTCGGAACCCGGACGCCAGTATGTGTAAGTGTCGTCGTTCATTGGCCAGTCGTGGATGCCGTTGGGTACGGATTTTACGCGGACGTGGCACTGGGAACAGATGTCATTCTGCTGCTTGGTGGTGAGCTCACTGGGCGCTACAATTTTTTCAGGGTCGCCGCCACCGAGGATATGGGCAGACCCCGGGCCGTGGCAGGCTTCGCAACCGACATTGACGATGTCCATGATGCCGTCATGGTCATAGTCCAGGTAGGACGGATCGTCAGGGTTGTAGAGAGAAGCAGGATATGCACCATAGTGCCACTCACCGTTGCTGTCTTCCGTCAGAGAGCGGATACCGGTAGTATGACAACCGATGCACTTTTTTGAATACTGGCGGGAATTGTTAGCTGCCAGCTCTGCCGCTGTTGTTGAAGTGCCGAACTTTGGAAGATTGTCCGCACCATACCAGTCGGTATCGTGATAGGCCACGTAGCCATGGGTTTTTTCGTTGAACTGAACCGGGGATACGTAATTTCCGGCAGACAGGTGATCGGCTGTGTCTGTAACCGGTACACGAAGCAGATAACGCTGTTTCCAGTCGCCGGTGCCGCCTTGAGTGATGACAACCTGCATCGTCAGTTCACCGATGGTGATGAAATATTCGTCTGTTGCAGCGTCGAATGAGAGAATCGGTGCATTGGGTTTATATTTGTCAAACACACTTGAGATGGTGTTGAAATCCAGTCCCTGCTGGAAGTCGTCTACGCCGTCCTGATCATAGTCAGCGACAACGCCTTTGCCGGGTATCAGGGAATACATGGACATGGGACGACGCAGTGCCTGGAAGTGCTTGCTGTCCCGAAGGAACGTGCTCCAGCTGTGGCAAGCCATGCAATACTCCGAGCCAACATATGTGGCATCGGACGAACTCTTTACTGACTTTACACCTTTCTCAGCCACGAGAAATGCCTGGAGGCGTTGAATCATTTTTTTTACTTCCGGCGTGTTCATCCTGGCCCTGGTTTCTGCAGGGTTTTCCATGTCATGCATGGAAGAAATTACCGGATCCGCCACCGTTGTCTTGAATCTGTCATTGTTTGCGGCAAAAGAAAATGTCGAAAAGAGCAACAGAGAAACCATAAAAAGACCTGAACGCTTCATGAAACCCTCCATAAGAAAAAAATATAAAAACGTTGCCCGGAAATGAATCCGGAATTTCAGTTATGGAGCCTCCTTTTACTCCATAAAAAGATTGCTTGTATTTGACCCATGAATTGCACTGTGGCAACTTGTGCATTGGCGGTACTTTGGATCCGCGAGATTATGAAAATCCGGCGTATCTGAATGACAGGACAGACACAGGAAGCGTGTAGAACTCCGGTTCAACAGATTCGGGTTTGTGGACCCATGTGGGTCATGACACTCCGAACAGCCCCGATTCTGCGTCCCGAGATGGACATACATAAACGGCCCTCCCGCCTCCGGATGACAAATTGCGCATTTCTGGTCCACCGCCTTTCTTAGCAGTTCCGCCCTCGTCTCATGGGGATTGTGGCAGGACAGGCACACATTATCAAAATCATCTGAGGGGTGATGGAAAGGCCGATTCATCTTCGCCTTCTCCCCTGCATGACAGCGGGTACAAAGATTGGCTGACACATCCTTCAACGACGCCCGTTCCGGCCGTTTCCCGTTTTCCGTAAACGTAGAAGAATGGCCGAGTGAATGACACTCCAGACAGGCCCGCCCGTTTGACAAATGAGACGACATCAACGCATGCTTATCCGTATGGCACTTTGTACAGGTGGCCATCACCTGCTTTGACGAACTCCTTCGGAAAGAGCGGATATTATCCACTGACGGATCATCCGCGTGGGCATCGCCGACGCCGTGGCAAGCCTCACAGCTTACCTTGTTTGCAGCAACATGCGGCGTCCGTGCAATTGCAGCCTGAACCCCGTCATGGCACTCCAGACACGAATCATCCCCCACATTCCCCAGAACGGGAACCGAAAGCGCAACACACACCATCACAGCAAACAAAAAACTGAAACACAGCCTTGCTTTCATCTTCCCCTCCTACTGAAACAGCCAGCGAATGCCGACAACAAATTGATTCACATTATAATCTCGAACATTCGAGGCATCCTCATTGTAATCGTAATAGCGCACGGAAAGCAGACCATACAACGTTCTGCTGATCTTATACTGGCAGGACGCTACCCCATTCCAATGGGACAGGGGAAACGAACTCCCCGAATCATCCAGATAAAAAAACGACACCCTGCCGGTAAAACGATTCGCCGTAAACGAACCAAACGCATACACCCCGCTCTGGTCCGTGTTATATGCCTCAGCCGACGAAACCGGCACCTCATCCTCGTTGAACAACAAATTATTTGAAAAATCCAGTTTCATCAACGTATACCCGACACCGAGCGCGGCACCCTTCGTCAGCGTAAACTGAAAAGAAGAATCCAGAAGCGTCGTATCCCGGTTCAGCAACAGAGTTGGATTATCATCCTTCAGCGTTGCATCCTGATACACCACATTCCAGGAAACTGAATCCGAAATCATCCAATCCCCTGAAATCGAAAAACCATCCCGCTTATCTCCGGCAGTTCGATACACCGGATTATCAATACTCTCATGGAAAACCGACGCCTTCACACTCCCGGCAGAAAGCCGGTAGCGCCCGGCAAACTCCACCCGATTTGTCGTATAATCTTCATCAATTATCCCATCCGTCTCTCCATCCTCTGAAGCAGAATGGCGCAGGTTCCCGTCAACCTGCCTCAGAGACAATGTCACATCCCACTGCCTTTGAGGTTGATACTTGAACGAAAGGCCATGATTCAAACGTCGATTGTGATAATAGAAGCCACTGTCCGTAGAATTTGACGCCGTCACCAGCGGTGAATCCGACGTCCCGTACAGCATCATCGTCCGCTCGGAATTCAGCATCGTATCCGTCTTTAACTCCCGCCAGTTCAGATCATACGAAACCACCAGCGAATCCATCGCCTGCACAGACACAGAAAGCCCCGCGTCATCAACAGGGGCATCCGAACTCCCGGCAAACGTCATCAGAAAATCAGTCCGTGACCCATAATCCGAAAACACATACTGCTTCAAATCCACCACATCATTATCAATCGTTGCGTCACTGTGGGAATACCGGACAGAAGCCCACCAGCTATTCCCCGCATACTCCAGCCTTGCACTTGAAATCAGAATCGTAGACTCTACCGTCCCGGAGCGGCTCGGAGTCAGCGCCGTATCAAAAGTAGAAAGCCCCGTACCTGAAACCGTCCCATCCTGATATCGGCTCTTCTCATCCACCGTCACCCAGGATTGGCGCAGCATCAACTTGAATGCCCCCTTGTGATAATCCAGCCCGGCCGTATATCTCTCTCGGCTGATATCCCGGTTCAATCTGAGTGCATAAATATCATTCCACTCCGTATAGGGTTGATTCCCAGTCCCCTTCGTTTCCACCAGCCCATATTCCGCAATCAACGCAAAATTCTTAAATCCCGTCCATCTGAACTCAGCAGAAACATTATTTCGGGTCAGATTCCGATTATTGGCGCCATAATTATAAGCAGCATCGGCGAAAAAATCCCGATTCCAGCTCTGCTTCAGGGTAAAAGAATACCGACCCGCCTTCTTCAGCGAAAACCGGACCACCCGTCCCGTATCCAACCGGTCCCCGGCCCGTGATTCCAGCGACATCGTCCCGAACCAGCTTCCGGCATCCGGGTTTCGGACAACCATCTTCAAATCCTGAAGCATTGCCCCGTTCGAAAAGTCATAATGATTTTTGAAATAGGGACTATCTTCTGAACTGAGAAAGGTGTATCCGAAAGACACATCCGTCTTCATCTCCAGCTTGTCTGCGCTGAATGAGGGAAGGATGGCGGCCCACAAGGTAATAAGTATGATGAGTATTTTCACAAGAAACCCCCAAAAGAAAAATATTACGACATAAATAACCACGTGAAAAAACAGTAAAGCACAGTATAAATATATAAGCGTGAGCTTATGTTGTCAAGATAAAAGAAGGAAAAAAAGAAAAAAAGAACAAAGGGTTAAGTGCGAGCCATGTGTGGAGTGGAGTTTCTGGAGACAAGATAGGGTAGATGGTGAAAATCCGGGTATTGGATGCTACAGTTTCAGAACTGAGGGGAAAACAGGAATACAAACGAGCTGAATTTAAGTTCCAGGTAAACTGCTGTCCCTTCCGATGGTTAACGGGAATTATTCGTGGCGCAGAGCGTCAATGGGATTCAGGGCTGCTGCTTTACCAGCGGGGTATACGCCGAAGAGAATACCAATACCGGTGGAGAAGCCGAAGCCAAGGAATATGGCCCATAGCGGGGTGTGAGCCGGGGGAAAGTGGGGAATCATGTGGGCCGCCAGGTTTCCCAGGGCGATGCCGAGAAGAATACCGATGGCGCCACCGAGGAAGCTTAAGGTGACGGCTTCAATGAGGAACTGAGAGAGTATGTTTTTACGGGTTGCTCCCACGGCTTTTCGAATCCCGATTTCCCGGGTGCGTTCCGTTACGGTGACCAGCATGATGTTCATGATGCCGATTCCGCCAACAAGAAGGGAAATTCCGACAATTCCCATGACGATGGCGGTGATGACATTGGTTGTTTTGGAAAAGCTTTCCACGATATCTTCCTGGGTGGATATCTTAAAATCATCCGGTTTGTTGTCCGGAATCTTGTGACGCCGCCGGAGAATGGCCGCACACTGCTGTTTTACGTTGTTCAATTGTTTCATGTCTGCCACACGGAATTGAATGTAGGCAAAATGACCGGCAATCCGGCCGTACATGTCCAGGGCAGAGGTCAGTGGAATTAGAGCGTAGTTGTCCTGGGATTGACCGAAAAAAGACCCCCGCTTTTCCATGAGGCCGATAATTTTGAATGGCACATTCCGAATGAGAATGGATTTGCCGATTGGATTTTCTCCCAGTTTCATGGAGTTAACAATTTCCTGTCCCAGTACAACGACTTTTCGGTGGTATTCCAGATCCAGATCAGTGAGGAACCGGCCCTGCTCAACATATTGTCCGTTGATGTCCTGGTATTGGGGGTGAGCGCCATAGATGAATGTGTTCCGGGTTTTACCGCCCGATTTCACTTGGCTGGTCTGAAAAATCATGGGGGCCAGGTCAGTAATACCGGGAATGGAACGTTTCAGCACATCCGCGTCCGTCAGGGTCAATTCCGGTCTGTTGTTCATGTAATCGGCGAAGCTCTGTACTTCCATATGGGGCTCAATGCTGATGATGTTGCTGCCCAATTGCTGAATCTGCTGGTCGATGGAGGCAAAAATTCCCTGGATCAATGCCACAACAGTGATGATGGACGCGACTCCGATGAGTATCCCCAATGTGGTCAGAAAGCTTCTCATTTTGTTGGAGATAATGGAATTCAATGCAAGAAGTATGTTTTCAATGAACATGATTTATGTCCTCGATAATTTTGCCGTCTTTCAGGGTGATGGTGCGATTCGCCATCGCACCGATGTCCGGTTCATGGGTTACCAGGATGATGGTATTTCCCTTCCTGTTCAATTCCCGGATCAATTCCATCAGCTCCAGTGTGGTTTTCGAATCCAGGTTCCCGGTGGGTTCATCTGCAAGAATAAGAGAAGGAGAGTTGACCAGTGCCCGTGCGACCGCTACCCGTTGCCGTTGGCCGCCGGAGAGCTGATTGGGCCTGTGGTGGGCCCGTTCCCCCATCCCCATGGCTTTCAGCATGGCCAGGCTCATTTCCAGTCGTTTTTTTCGTGGAACCCGGTTGTAAATAAGGGGGACTTCTACATTGTGAAGTGCGGTCAGGCCCGGCAGTAGATTAAACACCTGAAATACGAAGCCGATTTCCCGGTTTCGCACTACGGCCAGTTCTTCATCATTCATTTTGGATACGTCTGTTTCTTTAAGTAAATAGCGCCCCTCAGTGGGGGTGTCCAGGCAGCCCAACAGGTTCATCAGGGTTGATTTTCCGGAACCGGACGCACCCATAATGGAGACAAATTCCCCTTCTCCCACGTTAAAAGAGACATGATCCAGCGCATGAACCTCTTCTGTTCCTACGACGTAAGTTTTGGTCAGTTCTTCTACCTGAATCAGCATCAGTCTTTCTTCTTTTTTCGGACCTTGTCACCGTCCTTGAGATTTTTCAATGCACGGTAGGGCCCGGTAATGACAGTTTCTTTTTCGGTCAGTCCGGTTGTGATTTCAATGTTGGCATCATTGGAAAGTCCCGTTTTCACGGCTTTTTTGACTGCTTTTCCCTTTTCCATTACAAAACAGAACTTGTCCCCGTTATCACTGGTACGTACGGCCTGGATGGGGATAAAAATCGCATTTTTCTTTTCCTGAACCGTGATTTCCGCCTCGCCGTTCATCCCCGGTTTCATTGCCGGGTCCACTTCTGTAAGGGCAATCTTGATTTTGAAGACGGAAACGTCCCGGCCCTGGGGCCGGTATGCGGATTGGCCGATTTCAGATATTTTCCCCATAAATTTCCGGTCGCCTAAAGCATCGAGTTTCAGTGTTGCAGCCATGTCTGTTCGAATCCGCGCCGCTTCAATTTCGTTTACTTCCACTTCAAGATCAATGGCCGACATGTCACTGACTTCCATGATGACGGAGCCGGGGACATTAACGGTTCCCTGGATGACCTGTTCCCCAAGTTCTTTGTTCAGGGCGGTAATTTTTCCATCCATGGGGGAGCGGATGACAGTCTTTGACAGGAGTTCTTTCGATTTCCTGAGAATCGCCCTGGACTGCGTTACGCTTTCTTTGTATTGTTCCAGCATCAGTTTTGCACTTTGAAGGTTGGATTTGGCCTGTTCAAACGTTTCAGTTGAAATCAACTGTTTTTCAAACAAGTGTTTTTTCCGCTTGAATTCCCGCTTTGCAGTTTCCACTGAAACTTTCTGATTTTGTACCTGAATCTGCGCCATGCGGACACCAGCTTCCTGACGTTGGACCTCGCTCTTCAGGTCCCGGTCGTCAATGCGAACCAGCATCTGGCCTTTCTTTACCATATCTCCTTCTTTAACTGGGAGTTCTACAATCTTTCCCATTACATCGGACATGATGCTGACCTTCTTCCGGGGGATCAGGAGCCCGCTGGCATTGATGGTGTCCCGAAACGGACCGGACTTTACTTTTTCCATGAATACCGGGAGGCCGGAATCTCGTTTGGATACGGCTCCGAGAATAATCATCCCGGCAATCCCGAGAACGACGATAATTATGATAAGTTTTTTTTGCATATTTCCTCGTTTAGAAGACCAGTGTTATAACTGAAATAAACAGTGCCCATGGTACCAGGATAACGGCTGCGGACTTCCATGTTTTGACACCTGTTATTGTGCTGAACCCGATGATCATCAGGATGAACTTCCAGATGCTGAAGAAATCAAGTGATTTGAACAAGATGTAGAGTTTCTTGCCGACTTCTTCCATCGGGAAGAAATATCCAATGTTGGATGGAATCAGATCCTGAAACATGGTGGTGGATGTGTCTCCTGTGAGCATGATGGCAAAGGCCACTACCATAGCGATAATTGCAGGTGCAGACCCATAGACGGCTACAGCGAGGTTCTGCCCGTAACCGGCATCGCTCCCCATCAACTTTGCGGCGATGAAAAGATAGAGTGCGACAAGCAGGAGCATGATCGGAGTGCCCAGAAGCGCACCGATCGGGGTCGTGTACTTCACAAACTTTGACTGGGTTTCGATAATTTTGTCTTTCATTTCATCACTGAGCTGATTCGCTTTTCCTGACATTTCCAGTTGTTTTTCCATAATGACCGGTGCATTCATCTGAAAGGCGTAGTAGCTGGTGGTTCCGGTAACAATCAACGTAAGAAAAATAAGGGGCAGAAGCGCCTTCGGAGCCTTTTTCGCCCCTTCAAACACTTCACCCGGTGAGAATAAGACCTTAAATAAACGATTGATGCCCTCCATGGTACCTCCCTTTATGGCAGTTCAGTAAATAGTACGATTGCCGGCTCATTGATGTTTCAACAATGGCAGCAATCAGGAAAGGTACCCGAAAAACTGTTCAGTTATTCAAATAACGCTGGAGAAATGCTTCGGTTTCTTTTTGAATCCGGGAAAGTTCCGCTTCGTCAGAAGCTTCCATCCTGAGTACCAGTACCGGCTGGGTGTTAGATGCCCGAACAAGGGACCAGCCGTTTTCAAAAATCATTCTGAGACCATCAATCGTGATAACCTTTTTCAGGCCCGGAAGGTCCGCAGTGCCGTTTGAAACCGCTTCCTGCATGGCAGAAATGACCTGGAATTTTTTTTCATCGGCACAATCCACTTTCATTTCCGGCGTGGCAACCATTTGCGGCAATGTGTCAAAAATTTCAGAAAGTGTCCGGCCATCCTTTTTCAGCATTTCCAGCATCCTGCATCCGGCGTAGATTGCATCGTCAAAACCGAAATACCTGTCAGCAAAGAAGATATGCCCGCTCATTTCTCCGGCAAGAAGGGCGTGGACTTCTTTCATCTTCTTCTTGATGATGGAGTGCCCGGTGGTCCACATAATGGCGGTTCCCCCGGCTTTTTCAATGAGGTCGTACATGATTTGACTGCATTTTACCTCTCCGATGAAGGTTCCACTTCCCTTTTCTTTCAGGATATCCAGCGCGAACAGGGTCAGAAGCTGGTCACCCCAGATGATGCGGCCTTTATCGTCCACAACACCGAGACGGTCTCCGTCGCCGTCAAAGGCAATGCCGAGGTCGGCTTTTTCTTTTAGAACCTTGTTTCGGATGTCCGCCATGTTGGCTTCCACCGTTGGGTCTGGGTGATGGTTGGGGAAATGGCCGTCCACTTCGCAGAACAGTTCCACCACTTCACAGCCCATTTTACGGAAGACATCGGGGCCAACTGGTCCGGCAATGCCGTTTCCCGCGTCTACTACCACCTTGATTCCGGCGGCCGAATCGTCAGCGAACTGGTTTTCAAAGTATTCCAGATAGGGGGTCAGCATGTCCACTTCAGTGGAATTTGCAGTTTTCTCGGGTTCAGAAACACCTTTTTCCCAGTTAGTTGCAAGCTTGTATACTTCCTGAATTTCCTCCCCGGAGAGAGCATCAGTTCCAATGAGCATCTTGAAGCCGTTGAATTCAGGGGGATTGTGGCTGGCGGTGACCATTATTGCACCGTCCACTTTTCGGTCGAATCCGAAAAAGTAGAGAACTGGCGTCGGGACGAGGCCACCGTTCAACACGGAAATCCCCAGTGCGTTCAGGGCAGCGGTCAGGTATCCAATGAAAACGGGGGTGGATTCACGGGCATCCCCTGCGATTGCTACGGTGAGAGAGGTGCCTTGAATCCGGGATTGAAGGAATTTGCCGAAACCATAGCCGATAGCGGTGACGGTTTCTTTTGTCAGGTCCTTATCCACAATTCCACGGATGTCATACTTCCTGAAAATGGATGGATTCAATGTCATGTCACTTCCTCCCCTTTGGCCGGCTGCCGGCGGTATGCCGGTAGCGGTTTTTATTTTTCGTTTTTCAGTTCCGGGTCAAAACATTTACGGCATCTTGCCTCGTAGATATCTGCTGCACCCACGACGATTCGCTGGCCGTCGTGGATTTTACGCTGGTTTCGGATGGCGGGATTCCCGCATTTGACGCAGATGGCCAGCAGTTTGCTCACGTATTCGGCCTCTGCCATCATTCGCATGGTGTTTTCAAATGGTTTTCCGAGATAGTCCTGGTCCAATCCGGCGCAGATGACTCGTTTGCCCTGCATGGCCAGTTTTTTTGCAACTTCCACGATACCGTCATCGAAGAATTGAACTTCATCAATTCCCACTACCTCTTCTCCGTCCACCATTGCCAGGATTTCACTGGAACTATTGACGATGGTGGCATCAAATTTCAGGCTGCTGTGGGACGCAATCTTTTTCTTGTCGTAGCGTTTGTCAATTTCCGGTTTGAAAACAGCAAGGTTCAGCCGGGCAATCTCGGCACGGCGCAGCCGTTTAATCAGTTCTTCTGTTTTTCCGCTGAACATGCAGCCGCAGATCATTTCAATCCATCCGGTTCCCGTTGGCAAAATGTGCATCATGAGGTTCTCCCTTTATCTGGTATCAAACTTTATTTCAATGCCGGAAATGGCGGATTCCCGTGAATACCATGGGAATTCCGTGCTCATTGGCGGCTTCAATGACTTCCTTATCCCGGATGGAACCGCCGGGTTGAACAATGGCTTTAACGCCGAATTTCGCCGCTTCGTCCACCGAATCCCGGAAGGGGAAGAAGGCATCGGAGGCAAGGACACTGCCCCGGATTTCCTTCACCGCCTTTTCCACAGCGATTTTTACGCTGTCTACCCTGCTCATCTGTCCGGCACCGATTGCCACGGTCTCATCCGGCCGGCAAAACACTACGGCGTTGGACTTGACGTGTTTGACCACTGTCCAGGCAAATGCCAGCGCCCGCATGGTTTCCGGTCCCGGTTTTTCGGTAGTGGCAATGGTCCAGTTACCAGGATTTTCCGCGATGGTGTCGGAGTCCTGAACGAGAATTCCGCCCCGGACCCGTTTCAGTTCGGTGAACGGGGTAGGGGGTTTTGTCAGGGGCAGGGTGAGAATGCGAAGATTCTTTTTCTTCTTGAACGCCGCAAGCGCTTCTTCGGTAAAGGACGGCGCTACGATTACTTCCACAAAATTTTTTGCCATCCTGGCGGCCAGTTCCCCGCCCACTTTCCGGTTCAGGGCGATGATGCTGCCGAAGGCGGACTGGGCGTCGGTGCTATGGGCCCGTTCAAATGCGGTCATGAGGGAGCTTTCATCCCGGCCGATTCCGCATGGGTTCGCGTGTTTCACAATGACAGCGGCAGGGGCCTTAAACTCCCGAACCATTCTGACGGCGGCGTCGGTGTCCATGATGTTATTGTAGGAAAGGGCCTTTCCCTGATGCTGAATAAGGTTGGGTAAAGATGCCGGCTCCGGGTCCGGTTCCGCGTAAAATGCGGCTTGCTGGTGGGGGTTTTCTCCGTAGCGGAGTCCCTGGCTGTGATTGAATTCCAACAGCAGCTTTTTTGGGTGGAGAATAGCCATGCTGCGGTTGAAATAAGCAGAAATGGCGATGTCGTAGCTCGCGGTGTGGGTAAATGCCTTTCTTGCCAGTTCTTTTCGCAGTTCAAGGGAGGTTTCCCCCGTCTCTTTCAGCTGTTTCAGAACTTCATCATAATCCGTTGGGTCAATGACAACGCTAACACTCCGGAAATTTTTGGCAGAGGAGCGAATCAGAGTCGGCCCACCGATATCGATATTTTCGATGACATCTGCTTCAGGTGCTCCCTTTGCCACCGTTTCCCGGAATGGGTAGAGGTTAACGCAGACGATGGAAATCGGGCTGATGCCAAGTTTCTGGATTTGTTCCATGTGGTCGGGGTTCGTGGTGTCGGCCAGCAGGCCGCCGTGGATGGCGGGATGGAGGGTTTTCACCCGGCCGTCAAGGATTTCAGGGAAACCGGTTCGCTCAATGACAGCCTTGACCGGGACACCGGCTTCTTTCAGAAACCGGGCAGTCCCCCCGGTGGAGAGAATTTCAAAGCCTATTTTGGTGAGTTCAAGGGCAAAATCGGCGATTCCGGTCTTATTACTGACAGAAATTAGTACTGTTTTCTTCAATTTATTCTCCTTCAGCTCCGGGGAATTTTCATTTTGTGCCCTCCTATTGTAAAGGGAAGGCTTCCATCAGTTCAATGACTTTTTCCCGGTTTACAAAAGAAAATACAGAGTCGTGTTCCACAAGCTGCCGTCCATTTCCTTTCAACGTTTCCAGCAGCGAATTCTGAACCGTTTCAACCGACAGGCCCGGAATAAACTGGTTTAGAGAAGCGACCCGTTCTTTCAGATTGTCGGTTCGGGTCCGAAGGCAGGCGGCAGTTTCTTCGTAGTCAAATTGCCACGCGATGGAACCATGCTGGAGCATCCGGGTGCTGTCCCGGTGCTGAGCGCTTCCCACCAGCTTTTTGTCCTTTGCCAGGATTTCATAGTCCGAGGGAAGCAGAAAACAGGCAATCCCCTGTTTCATGCCGTTTTTTCGTTCCTCGGGGCTGATCGTGCCGGCAAAATGGCAGGGAATCCCGATTTTCTTCAATGTGTTCAAGAGGTAATTTGCGATTTCTTTGTATATTCCCACCACGCTGTGTTCCTGAAACACAGAGATTGGAGCGGAAACCATGTACGTGATGTCGTTTTTGTGGTAAACCGCTCCACCGCCGGTACTTCGCCTGACAATGGGGATGTCGTTGTCCGCACAAAATGGACGATTTACAACCTGTTCCAGTTTCTGGGAGTGCCCGATGGAGATTGTTGCCGGTTTCCATCCGTAGAGCCGCACGGCAATTCCTGTTCCGTAATTCAAAAAATATTCGTCAATGGCCATGTTCATGGCAGGGGAGAAGATTTCGTATGGGAAAAAGCGGATCTCAGTCATAGGTGATTCCGGATTCAAAAAAATCGCTGATTTTGTATTGGAGAGCTTCCGCGATATGCGGGGCCTGAATCTTGTCTGCCTGTTCCAGGTCGGCAATGGTCCGGGCGACTTTCAGTACACGGTTAAAGCTCCGGGAGGAGAGGCTCATTTTTCTGGAAGCGGTCAATAGCAGGGTTTCCGCGTCGCCTTCCATTCGGCAGATTTCTTTCGGCCGGGTTTCGCTGATATAGGCATTGGGGCCGCTGTTTCGGCGAAATTGAACCTGACGGGCGGCCTCAACCAGTTCCCGGACGTCCCTGGATGTGAGTCCGGTGCTTCCGGCAACCATCTGTTCCAGGGGAATTTGAGGAACGTTGACCAGGAGGTCAATCCGGTCCAGAATGGGGCCGGAAATACGGGAGCGGTAGCTTGCAATCCGGGTGGGAGTGCAATGGCATTCCCGTACCTTTGAGCCGAAATATCCACAGGGACAAGGGTTCATCGCCGCGACGAGCATGAAGCGGGAGGGAAATTCAACAGTTCCAGACGCTCTGGAAATTCGCACAATTCCATCTTCCATCGGCTGACGCAGGACTTCCAGCGTCCGTCTTGGAAATTCGGGGAATTCATCGAGGAAGAGCACGCCGTTATGGGCGTAGGATACTTCGCCGGGATTGAGCCTTGTGCCCCCGCCGATGAGGCCGATGTGGGAAATGGTATGGTGGGGGGCACGGTAAGGCCGTACCCGGACAATGCTCTTGTTTTTGAGGATGCCCCCGGCAGAGTGAATCATTGTGGTTTCAATTTCCTCTTGATTGGACATAGAGGGGAGAATGGATGGCAATGCTTTTGCCATCATGCTTTTTCCGGCGCCGGGGGGGCCGTACATCAACAGGTTATGGTTGCCCGCTGCAGCGAGGATCAATGCACGTTTGGCATGGGCCTGGCCCTTGATTTCCTCCAGTGTGACGGGGAAGTTTTCCGAAATTTTCGGGTCGGGGCAATCAGGGAAACTGACTGGTTCGATGTCTTTCAGGAGCCGGATTAGATGATTCAGGGAGCGATAAGGGGTCACATTGCCGCTTTCCACTGCTTTTGCCTCACAGTAGTTGGCTTCGGGAACAAAGATGCTGAGCCTGTTGGCAGCAGCGCTTATGCTGATACTGAGGATACCGGTTACCGGCCGAACGCTTCCGTCCAGTGAAAGCTCCCCCACAAACATCTTGTCTTTCAGTGCGGCGGGAGAAAACAGTCTCTTTGAGGAACTGGCAATAATTCCCAATGCAATGGGGATGTCCACCCTTGAACTCTCCTTCTTCAGGTCTGCCGGTGCAAGATTAACCGTCACTCGCCGGCCGGGGAATTCAAACCCGGAATTTTTGATGGCAGAACGGATACGGTCCCGGCTTTCCTTGATTGCAGTGTCCGGCATACCGACAATGTTGAATGAGCTGAGTCCATTGGAGATGTCCACCTCCACTGTAACCGGCTGGGCTTGAATTCCGGCCAGGTCAGCGGACCAGAGTTTGACCACCATCCGGAGGATCTCTCAGATATTTTCCACCCGGATTAAGTCACCGGGATGGATCAGGCTGGAACGAATCTTGTTCCATTTCTTAAGGGTTGGTACCGGAACGCCGTATTTCTTTGACAGTGAATAGAGGGTTTCTCCATGTTTAACCCGATGAAAACCGGATGGAACCGGTTTCGGGGTTTTGTGGGGCTTAACTGCCGGTTTCGGGGCCACGGAGCGGCTGTAGTACACGGTAAGTTTTTGCCCCGGATGGAGAAGAGTGTCATTCAGTTTGTTCCACTTCCGTACACTCGCAACATCTGTTCGGTAGCGTAAAGCAATCCCGAAAAGGGTGTCCCCCCGGTGTACCCGGTGTACAATGCGTTTTCCCCTGGGAAATCTGGCTTTTCTGACAGTAAAATCCTGTGCGGCC
>Ga0164318_10000911_pt1 | contig 24725 bp, 22 predicted proteins | sample GuaBasSedimGuay9_FD_113734 | JGI IMG/M metagenome (GOLD analysis project Ga0164318, IMG submission 113734) | Subseafloor sediment microbial communities from Guaymas Basin, Gulf of California, Mexico - Guay9, Core 4571-4, 0-3 cm | ecosystem: Environmental > Aquatic > Marine > Hydrothermal vents...
CTTTTAAGGAATGCTCAATGACCTCTGGCGAACATCCTTCTTTTTTTAGCAATTCAACATAATCATTCTCAACAATCTTTTTCCCTTTTTTTTGAGGGACGATTTTATATTTTCCAAAAAATTCCTTCTCCATCCATTTTCCTTCCGTCATGTAATGCAGAAAAATGGCAAGAGCAGATATTTCAGAATGAGGTTGATTTCCAATAGATACATTAAAATTTGCCATCTGATAAAATTCGCCTGGAACTTTTTGTGAGCCCACCACAACCATAACTTTGTCATGCTTTTTTATCTCCTCCATCACATCCGTAAACTTTTCACCATACATGGTGAGATGAACGATTATGCCATCCCATTCTTTGAAAAACTTTTTCCAATTTACCCCTGTCCTTATCTCAAAATCGTTGCCAAATCGCTGCTTAACCTCCTCTATCACTTTTTCCAAATTTGCATCTTTTTCATCGATAAAAATTTTATTTGCCCCAAATGCTCTTGCTACTAAAGCAAGGTGGGTCGTGACACGCTTATCTCTTGCCTTTCTATGTCCATATCTGTAAACAACGATTACCATTTTCCTTCTTCACTTTCCTCAGGCCATATGAATAAAAATGTGCTGGCAGCAGCTAAGAAAAATGTAACCATTGGATGAATTGCATTGAATGTACTCACGTTTTCCATCCAACCAAAATTTTCTACACGGAAAGAGAGTATCATTAAAACTATTGCAATCATTGTTAGCACTCCTCCTATGAATCCTCCTAAAGTGGTATTTATCTTCAGCTCTGTTTCTATGAAGGAGAAAGCTATTGAAAGAAAATAAACAACCACGCAAGCTAAAACGCTTGTTAAAATTGAGAATAGCAAAATATAATTTGAAGCAATCTTATAATTCATTTCAACAAATGTAAAAAATACTATGTAAAAGCACAATCCCATGAATCCTAAGCCAGAGATGAAAGAAAGCAACCCTTTTGTAAGTTTCATACCATGAAAAAGGCTTTCTATTAATAAAATTATTCATATTTTTCGAAGAATGCAATTTATTCCGATACATACATATATATAAACTTTATTTATGCTAGATACTGTGAATGTGAAAGATGAAGAAAAGGAACAGGAATATCTTCGTATACCTTTGCCTAATCGAGAGAAGGGAGAGATGTTTGCAGTCGTCGACCAACTCATGGGGGCGAGTAGAATAAAGGTGGTATGCGAGGATGGAAAGGCAAGGATGGCACGCATACCTGGCAGGATAAAAAAAAGGAAATGGATAAGAAATAGGAATCTTTTGATAGTAAAACCATGGTCATTTCAAGACGAAAAAGCAGATGTCATCTATCGCTATACTCCCACGCAGACGGCAAACCTAGCACGGAGAAACATGATACCCGAAAACATAAACATTTTCTAAAATGAAGTGGAAACCAGAACTTGAGGAATTTTTATCAGGGAAGACAGAAGGAGAAGTTTTTGAAAAATCAACCATTTTTAATATTTTAAAGCTCATGAATAAAGGGGAAGTGGAGACAATAGATTTTCCCATTTCCACTGGTAAAGAAGGGAATGTATTTAGAGGGAGAAAAGGGAAACAACTCATTGCAGTGAAAATTTATCGCATAAATACTATTACTTTTAGAAATATTTCCAATTATTTAAAATACGAGGAGCGTCTACCCAAAAAAAGAGATAGGAGGAGCATCATCTATGCTTGGGCACAGAAAGAATTCTCCAATCTTAAAAAACTTTATGATGCAGGTGTAAGAGTTCCAGAGCCAATAGCAATGGAAGGAAATGTCATCGTAATGGAATATATTGGAGATGAAGAAATAGCTGCACCCTTATTGAAAGATGCAGAAATAAATGATGCAAGAAAAATTTTTGAGGAAATAGTTGAAAATATCTTGCTTATGTATCAAAAAGCACATTTGGTTCATGCTGACCTTTCTGAATATAACATTCTTGTTTGGGATGAAGAGCCTGTAATTATTGATGTTGGGCAGACCGTCAGGAGGTCAAACCCAATGGCTTTTTCTTTTTTGGAGAGAGATGTCGAAAATTTGGTTCATTTTTTCAAAAAGTTTTTTCCCGTAGAAAAAGATTATGTGATGAAAAAATTGCAGGAGGATGAACATGAAGTTTGTTAAAATACCGATGGAAAGGGTTGCTGTCCTCATTGGGAAAGATGGAGAGGTAAGGAAGAAAATTGAGGAGCATGGCGTTAAGCTAACTATAGATTCAAAGACAGGGGATGTTAAAATAGAAGGGGATGCCCTAGCGGAGATGGATGCGGAGAATGTTGTAAAGGCTATTGGAAGAGGATTTTCTCCTCAACATGCCTTTTATTTATTCAACGATTCTTATTATCTCACCATAATTGACATGAGAGATTATGTTGGAAAGAGAAACAAGCATATCCATCGTATTGCAGGACGTATTATAGGCAAAGAAGGAAAGACAAGAAGGAAAATAGAAAACGATGCCGGTGTTTTTCTTTCCATTTATGGGCATACTGTCAGCATAATTGGAAAAATAGAAGGAATGGAAGTTGCAAAGAAGGCAATAGAAATGCTGCTTGAAGGAGCAAATCACTCTACCGTATACAGATATCTTGAAAGGGAAAAAAAGAAGCTGAGAATGAAAGAATTGATGGAATGATCAGCCAAAGTTTAGTTGCTGCATGAGGCGCCGTTGCATTTTTTTGCTTGACAATCCTTTCATCATTTTCTTTGACATGTTGTAATATTTCAATAATTCCTTTACATCTTTTACCTCTACCCCTGCACCTCTTGCTATTCTTTGCGCCCTGGAAGATTTTATTATATGCGGCTCTTCCATCTCTTTCTCCGTCATTGAATCCATGATGACACGGAATTTTTTCAGCCTTTCCTGAGTCTGGTGCATATCTTCCTTTTTCAACTTTTCTCCAAAGCCTCCTGGAAGCATTTCAACTATTTTCTGCAACGGACCCATGTTTGCAACCATCTCCATCTGTTCATACATGTCCTTAAGTGTAAATCTTCCTGACATGATGTTGCGTGCTGCCTTTTCCATCTTTTTCTTATCCTTCATTTTTGCCGCTTCCTCAGCCTTTTCCAATAAACTTTGGATGTCTCCCATGCCTAATAGACGGGAAAGGAAGCGCGTTGAATCGAATTTTTCTAAATCGTCAAGATGCTCTCCTGTTCCAATGTAAAGGAAAGGAGCACCTGTTTCTGCTACAGCAGATAAAGCACCTCCTCCTTTTGCTGTTCCGTCCATTTTAGTTAAGATAACGCCCGTAATACCTATTGCATCATTGAATGCCTTTGCCTGTGGTCCAGCTTGTTGTCCAGTAGCAGCATCCATAACAAGGATTTTCTCATCTGGCTTTGCGACTTTAAAAATTTCTTTCATTTCCTTTATCAAATCCTTCTCCAAGCTATGCCTTCCAGATGTATCTACAATAATGACATCATATTTTTTAAATTTCTCAAGCCCTTCCTTAACAACTTTTACTGCATCCTTTCCCCCGCCATGAACAGGCGTATTTATTTTCTCACCTATTTGCTTTAACTGCTCATATGCAGCGGGACGATGGACATCACCAGCAATAAGGGCAGGGCGCAATCCCTTTTTTTGAAAGTATCTCGCTAATTTTCCACACGTTGTCGTCTTTCCCTGTCCATACAATCCAACCATCATGATAACTTGCTTTTTCAATGGCAACTCCCTTCCTTTGCCAAGCATGGAGGAAAGCTCATCATGGACAATTCTTATCACATGCTCTCTGTTACTCATCCCAGGCAAGGGCTTCTCTTCCAAAGCCCTTTTCTCTATGTTTTTTGAAATTTTAAGGACAAGCTGAACATTTACATCTGCCTGAATGAGGGCACGCTGAATGTCCTGCACAACTTCTTTGATTAAGGAGGCATCAATATAAGGAGCATTTGCAATTTTTTTGAGCGTTCCCCTCAAAGCCTCTCCAAGTCCTTCCAACATTGAAAAGAAAAAGAATGCACATTATATAAGGATTGTGAATTTGCTGAGGCGTTACCAAATTAATCTTTTATAGAAACTATTATATAAAATTTTTGGGAAATTTTTATATATTTCATACTATATTCTACCAAGGTGATAAAAATGCCGAGAGGAAGAGGATTTGGATGGTTTGGATATCCCGGATTTTGGGGATACGGTTTCGGAAGGGGAAATCCCTATCCATTCTGCAGATGGTTCCCGTGGTTGCCAAGATGGTGGTGGAGCGGCATATATGGACCAATAACTCCATGGACATATAACTATTGGCATCCATATTATGGAACAGGATATAGATATGGAGTATATTAGGAGGTGATGAAATGCCAGGATATAGACATAGATATATGTTTTATATGACAGGATTGCCAGGATGGATGCGATTCGGCTTCTCTCCAGGATGGGGAGGGCTGCCGCCTATGGCACAGTATCTTCAACAGACGGGGCAATTACCACAATTCATGAGTTATATGCAACAGATGCCGATGCCAATGCAAATGCCGAAAGAGCAAGAGATAGAGATGCTTGAGCAGCAAGCTGATATGCTGGAGCAACAAATAGACGCAATAAGGAAAAGAATAAAAGAACTGAAGGAGGAATAAAATGCCATTTGGAATGGGATGGAGATACTATCTTTGGCCATATTATCCACCATTTTATCCTTACATGCCACCTATTCCGCCAGAGCATGAAATAGAGATGCTTGAGAACGAGAAGAGATTCTTGGAGCAAAGGCTGAAGGAAATTGATGAAAGGCTGAAGGAATTGAAAGGAGAGTGATAAAATTAAGATAGCAGTGGCAACAAACAAGGGTGGCTTAGATGATAGCATTTCTCCCATATTTGGAAGATGCCAGACATTTACAATAGTGGAAGTAAATGGAAAAGAGATTAGGGATGCTAAGATTTTACCAAACCAATATGCAAGCGGTGTGAGTGGTGTTGGAATCCAAGCAGGGCAATTTATAGTTCAACAGGGAATAAGGGCAGTAATAGCTGGGAACTTTGGTCCAAATGTATCAGCAGTTTTAAGTCAGGCAGGAGTGGAGATGATAGTTGCTCAAGGAAATGTTGAGGATACAATAAAAAAATATCTTAATAAAGAGCTTAAGCCTTTGCAAACATCACAGATGTCATTTGGGATGGGTCGTGGTATGGGTAGAGGAATGGGTAGAGGAATGTATATGCCATATTTCCAGCCCATCCAAGGGACATCAAAGCAACAAGAAATTGATATGCTGGAACAACAGATGAAAGAACTAGAGAAACAACTGGAACAAGTAAAGAAAAGGATTGAGGAATTAAAGGAATGAAATATGCTGTCAAAAGCAAGGGTTGATGAAAGCAAGTGCATTGGTTGCGGTCTCTGCGCTAAAGCCTGTCCTCGAGGGGCAATTAGATTGGTTCCATTGATAAGCAATGAAAGTGCCAATGGAAATAGACTAAAAATGCTGGAGGCAAAAGTTAGTATGGTAGAGGCAAAATTAAACGAGGCTAAAAAAGATATAGAATGTATAAAATAAGGGGCATTCCTATTTACCATGCAGAATAATAGTGAGATATTAGTAAAGAAAAATGAATTAACAAGTAGCATGGAGGATTACTTAGAGGCAATCTATGATTTGGAAATGGAGAAAGGATATGCTACTACTGGTGAAATATCTTCCTATTTGAATATAAATCCTGCAAGTGTTACAGAAATGATTCAAAAACTTGGTAGATTGGGGTTTGTTAGATATGAAAGATACAGAGGGGTTGTCCTCACTTCAAAAGGGAAAAAGGCTGGAGAATCTGTTAAGAAAAGACATGATATATTGTCCACATTTTTAATGCTTCTAGGCATCGATGAAGAGACAGCAGAAAGGGATGCATGTAAAATTGAGCATGATGTTGATTCAAAGACTCTCGAGCGTTTAGAAAAGTTTGTCCAATTTATCCAGAATGCACCACATGACCCAAAGTGGCTTAAACATTTTAGGCATTATATCAATACAGGTAAGCATCCGAAATGTGATGAGGAATGAAAAATATTCAGATATTCGAAAAATTGGCAAAGGAATATGATGAGTGGTTTGATGAAAATGAGCTTGTCTACAAATCAGAAATATTGGCATTAAGGAAATTAATCCCAAAAAAAGGTAAGGGTTTAGAAATCGGGGTAGGCACTGGAAGATTTGCTGCACCATTGAATATTCATATTGGAGTAGAGCCTGCAAAGGCAATGGCAGATATTGCAAGAAAACGCGGCATAGAGGTATATGAGGCAAGGGCAGAGAAATTACCTTTTAATAACAATTCTTTTGATTTTATATTAATGGTGACAACAATATGCTTTCTCCAGGACCCAATGCAGGCACTTCGTGAAGCCAAGAGAGTCCTTAAATCGGAGGGGCACATAATAATTGGAATGATTGATGCAAATAGTCCTCATGGCAGGATGTATAAATTAAAAAAGAAAAAGAGCAGATTTTATAAAAATGCTAACTTTTATCCTGTTAATCAAGTTTTAAAATGGCTTAAAAATTTGGGATTCGGCGGCATACAAGTTTATCAAACAATCTTTCGAAACATAGAAGAAATAAATGATATTCAAGAGGTAAAAGAAGGTTATGGTGAGGGTCTCTTTGTTGTCATTTCCGCCCAAAAGGTGTCCATATGATTGCTTTTGGTCCTGTTCCTTCCAGGCGTTTGGGGCATAGTCTGGGAATAAACAATATCCCTCCAAAAATTTGCACATATTCCTGTATCTATTGCCAACTTGGAATAACTAATGATGTAAGGGTTAAAAGGGGGGCATTTTATGAGCCCAGCAAAATCTTGCAGGATGTGAAGAACAAGGTAAAAAACGCAAGGGAAAGGAATGAGTCTATAGATTACCTCACCTTTGTGCCTGATGGAGAGCCGACATTGGACATTAACCTTGGTAAGGAAATTGAATTGCTTAAAAAAATGGGTATAAAAGTTGCAGTTATTACAAATGCATCTTTAATATGGATGAAGGATATTCAGAATGATTTATGCAGGGCTGATTGGGTTTCTTTAAAAATAGATGCTGTAAGCAAGGAAATTTGGCGTGAAATCAATAGACCTCATGAGTCTTTGGACATAAATAAAATATTGCAGGGCATATTAGAATTTTCAAAAATTTTTGATGGTGAACTAACTACGGAAACCATGCTTATTCGCAATGTCAATGATGGTTATGAAGAAATAAAAAAGATATCTCATTTTATTGCAAAAATAAGACCAGAGAAAAGTTACATTTCCATTCCCACCAGACCACCTGCAGAAGAATGGGCAAAACCTGCAGATGAGAATGCCATAAATATGGCATACCAAATTTTTAAAGAGAAATCAATAAATGTAGAATATCTCATTGGCTATGAAGGAAATGCCTTTGCATTTACTGGAAATGCCAAGGAAGATTTACTCAGCATTACATCAGTTCATCCTATGAGAGAGGATGGCATTAGGGAATATCTAAAAAAAGCAGATGCAAATTGGGATATAATTGAGCAATTAATTGAGGAAAATAGGCTTGTAGAGATAAAATATCAGGGCAAGAAGTTTTATATGAGAAAGATATAAAAGGGTTCATATGGAAGTGCAAATAAGGCAGGTTGAAGGCTTAACTTTCGTTGCTAAAGGAGAGAGCAATCATTGGGTAACAATAGATGGTCCAAAGGAATTTTTTGGCTCGGAGGCAGCTCCCAGACCAATGGAATTGTTGCTCATAGCACTAGGAAGTTGCACAGCAAGTGATGTTGCTTCCATTTTGAGAAAAAAAAGGGTTGATTTAACATCATTTGAAGTGAGCGTTAAAGGAGAAAGGAGCAAAGAGCATCCAAAGGTATTCACAAAAATTTTTATCGAATACATATTCCAAGGAAATAATTTACAAAAAGAGCATCTGGAAAGGGCTATAGAGCTCTCTCAAAATAAATATTGTCCGATATCATCTATGTTGAGAAAAGCAGTGGAAATAAAGTATTCATATCGTGTGATATAAGCATAACAAAGGGAAAATATGTTGGCTGCGGATGTAATTAATCGTTCCATCATGATAACCATATTCGTATTTGCCATGATGTTGTTGGTTGATTACTTCAATGTTTTAACAAAAGGAAAAATGGAAAAGACAGTTAAAGGAGGCAGAGGGAGGCAGTATGTAGTGGCATCTTTCTTGGGAGCGACTCCTGGCTGCTTAGGAGCATTTATGAATGTTTCATTTTATGTTCATGGTTTGATATCATTTGGGGCTATTGTTGGTGGGATGGTTGCCACATCTGGAGATGAATCTTTTGTGATGCTATCTTTATTTCCAAGGGAGGCATTGATTTTATTTGCTATATTGTTTATACTTGGGATCATAATTGCCTGGATTTCAGATAAATTGGCATCCATCTTTAAAATTATTCCATGCCAGGAATGCAGGTTGCAGGAAGTTCATTATGATGAAAAACTCCATTTTGAGCTAGCATCGAAAAAATTTCCTGCATTCTCTGTTCAAAGATTTATCATCCTTACTTTCCTTCTTACAATTTTTGTATTGGCAACATTGGGAATAGCAGGACCAAAAGAATGGAATTGGGAAAGAATCATGCTTCTTTTACTACTCGCACTTTCAATATTTATTGTAACAACTGCATCCGATCATTATCTAAAGGAGCATATATGGAAACATATTGTAAAGAAACATTTATGGAGGGTTTTCCTCTGGACATTCTTTGCCCTTCTTTTTGTTGAAGTTGGCTTTCAACACTGGAATTTGGAGGGATTCATTACAGAAAATATGGGCTGGGTTGTTTTAATTAGCGCTTTAGTTGGCTTAATACCAGAGTCTGGTCCTCACATGGTGTTTGTTATGATGTATGCTTCCGGGTTGATTCCTTTCTCAGTTTTGTTGACTGGTTCTATCTCACAAGATGGGCATGGAATGTTACCTCTGCTTTCATACACAATTAAAGATTCGATTTTAATAAAATTGCTGAATTTTTCATTCGCACTTATAATAGGAATCTCTCTTTACATCCTAGGAGGTTAATTTAAGTTACCGATTTAATTCGGGATAATGCTTATAAGTCAAAATTATATATAATTTGGGTAGAGAAAAAAATGATAAAGAAGTGGAAGGAGGTTATAATCATTTCTTTGTTAATTTTAATGATGCCGCTTGCTGCATTCTCACACGATATGCCCACTGTAAACAACCCGCCAAATAAACCTTCGCGACCAATTGGTCCAACTTTTGGGGAAGTAGGAATATACTATTATTACACATCCCGTGCCACAGATCCAGATGGAGATAGAATACATTATTTATTCGACTGGGGGGATGGAAGCAGTTGTGGAACGATTTTATATGAATCTGGGGAGAACTGCACATTGCCGCACTGCTGGGATGATTATGGATTTTATGAAATAAAGGTAATGGCAATCGATGAACATTGTGCCTGTAGTGAGTGGTCTGAGCCATTGGTTGTGGCAATGCCAAGAGAAAAATTAATTTGGAATCTCAACATCTTAAATAAATGGTTTTCATCAATGTTTGGAAGTAAAATCATCATACCTTTGCATAATGCTGACCAATATTGATATAACAAAGGAAATGATGAATCCTGGAAGGACTCCTGGTATGAAAATTCCAGGATAAATATAGTGGGAAAAGCCCAAAGATTCCCATGCTATGACTGCTATGCATCCGCTGAGCATGCCTGCTATTGCTCCTTTCTTTTTCATTCCCTTCCACCACAGAGAAAGGATTATTACAGGACCAAAGGATGCTGCAAAACCACCCCATGCAAAGGCAACCAATAAATAAATTATACCACCTTGCAAAGCCATGAGAAATGCAAAGGCTGAGATTAAAACGACAAAAAGCCTGCTTAAAAACATCAGTTTTTTTTCGGATGCATCAGGATGAAAAATTTTTCGATAAATGTCTTCAACAAAGGAAGAAGTAGCAACTAAAAGCTGGGAATCTGCTGTTGACATGATTGCAGCCATGATGGCAGCAATAACGATGCCTGCTCCCCATGCTGGTAGTGTATGCATGGCTAAAATAGGCATAATACGCTCTGGGTCATTGATGGACAAAGAAGCAAGACCAATTATACCAATCATGACAGCTCCCCAGAGGCTGACGACAACCCATATCATCCCAATGAGCGTACTTTTCTTCAAATTTTTTTCATTGTCTATAGCCATATATCTTGTCAAAATATGGGGCTGTCCTGGATATCCAAAGAACCATGAAAAATGCCCAATGATGAACAAAAGCATTAAGGTGCCTCCATACTTGAAAGTTGGCAGAAGGGCTGAGGGATTTATTTTTGAAATGTTGCTTGCTAGACCACCGCAATTAAGAAAAGCAATGATTGGCAAGAAAATCATTATGAAAAATATGAGCATTCCTTGAAAAACATCTGTCCATGCCACAGCAAAGAATCCTCCCAGCAAGGTATAAAAAGCAATGATGGAAACTGCAATTATTAATGCAAATTCATAGCTCCATCCAAAAGTTTCGCTCAATATTTTTCCAGCTGCAACAAACTGGGCAGATGTATATGCTGTCATAAAAATTGCAATGATTCCAGTTGATGTTGCCCTAACAAAATGACTTTTATCATCAAATTTATCTTCCAAGAAATCAGGTAAAGTCAAAGAATGAAATTTTTCTGATAAACGGCGCAACCTTCTTGCAACAAAAGTCCAGTTGAAGAGAGTTCCAAAAGCACTTCCTATGGCAGCCCATATTGCACCAAATCCAAAATTATATGCTAAGCCTGGCAAGCCCAAAGCAAGCCATCCACTCATATCAGATGCCTCTGCACTTATTGCTACTGGTACGTATCCAAGTTTTCTCCCTGCCAGCAGAAAATCATCAATTGTTTTATTAAACCGAGATGACCATATGCCTATGAGGACAAGGATGATTAAATAAAAAATAAAAGCAAAAATAAGGGCATTCACCCTATCCCTTTCTATAATAAAGGAAGGTTAAAGCGAGTATTATAAGGAGGGGAACAACAACTAAAGCTATGGTTGAAGTTGGCACATTTTTTGTTTCCTCCTTAATCTCCTTTTCCTCTGTTTGCGCATCGAATGCAAAAATTTTTCCTCCTGCTGTGATAAAGACAACTCCATTGGTAACAGCTGGTGTGGATGGAATAGGAGTTGTTATGTAATTGTAAATATCGTCATTTATTACATAACTAGGGGAAAAAGACCATGCCACATTGCCATTGCTTTCATTAACTGCATATATCCTTCCATCATCGCAGCCAAAGAATACATACTCTCCATACACAGCAGGTGAACCTTGTATGGCTGATTTACATGTAATAGACCATTTTAACTTTCCATTTTTTGCATCTACGGCATAGAAGTTGTTATCCAAGGAGCCAAAGAAGATGCAATCATCATCAAAAGCAGGAGTGCCTTTTATCCCCCATCCTGTTTTATACTCCCATTTTAACTTTCCATTTTTTGCATCTACGGCATAACATCCATCCATGCTTCCAAAAAAGACTATTCCATCTTTTACTAAGGGAGGGGATAAAATGGTAGAATCTGCTTTAAATGACCATAGTATTTCCCTAGTTTTTTCGTCAATGGAATAGCAGGAAGAATCAGTGGTTAAGTAAATTTTACCTTTCCATGTTGCAGGAAAAACGGAATCATTGAATTCCATTTTCCATAATTCTTTTCCATTAAATGAAAAGGAGTAAAGCATTCCATCTTTGCATCCTGCTATGATGGAATTTTTGGAAAAAACGGGAGAAGATGCTAATTCAATTTCCTTGCTCCATTTTTCTCTCCCATTTTTATCAAATGCATACAATTTGTCCGAGGCAACGAAAATAGTTCCTTTATAAACAGAAGGAGCAAGGGAAGATTTTTCTAGAGGCAGACTCCACAATGTACTCCCATGAGAAGTATCGATGGCATAAATATCTCCCATGCTTGTTGTAATGTAAAGTGTATCATTCATCACAGTTCCAGAACCCCACTCATCATTTCTTGAGCCAATATCTAATTCCCAAATAACCTTAGCATCTTTGCCGTAATCCTCTATTGGATTGTAATTAAAGGAGGGATGAACATTATCTGGAATTGCATACAACAAAACCCATCCTGCTGGAGGTACGTCCTTAACTCCTTTCAAATTTGTTTTTAGCATGGAGGTGTTCCACGTATAGCCATAAGGATTTCCCCAGAATGCGCATAAAGCATTTTTTTTCAGTAGTTCGCTATCTGTAATTTTGCAGTCTGTAGAGAAATCTGATATGGGAGGAGTAGACATTATTTTTTTTACGACGTCAACATCAATTTTCCCATAATATTCATTTCCAAGCTTCTCAAATTTTATGTCCCTCTCAGAAGGAATGTAGTTTAATGTGTAATATTGATAGCCACTTGTATTAAAGAGGAAATGAGCTACCTGGAACAAACGACCTTTTATACCCTCCAAGCGAAGTTGCTCCCTCCTTACTTTTGCATCCATAGGATTATTTGCTGACCAGTAAAAGCCATTTTTTGTCCTCCAGACTGCAGATGCATATAAGCCAAGGTCCAAACGCGCAATTTCCCCTGTCTTTGTATCTCCAATGAGCCATACTCCAGTCCAGACACCATTATTTTCCTCTCTTAAATACTGAAGGGCATCATCTATGCTGTTGCTGTATTGTGAAGCCTCCCTAGTTCTTATTGCCAGAGTTAAGCCGCTTTTTTTCCATAGACCTTGTATGGCAGTTGTATCAATGAGTATTATGCCATTATCATTTTGATAATAATTTTCATCACTCCATATATACCCGGGAGAGGTAGCCATTATAATGCGATGCCCATTTGTTGGCTTTATATCCAAAATAACATTCCATCTCTGAGCAATATAATAAGTATACCACCATCCTCCGCACCAAACAGAATCAGCAGCAACAATCTGCCCATGTGTGGTAGCATCTCCTGTGGCGATGAAGCCATTGCAGTGATGCGCAGGAGGTGAAGTTATAAAGGAAAAGATAAATTCATCCTCCTTCCCCTTTAGCTCGGGAGCAACTCCCAATAAATCATAAAAGAGAGTCCTTAATGGATGAATCCTCTTTTGGGGGTTGAGAATGACGGTCATTAACTCATACATTTCATTTAGTGTGAGTATGTCCTCATATGTCACCTTCTCGCCATATATCTCTCCTCCTTGAGAAGCAACTCCATCTGCTATTCCTTGCATTTCCTGCTTGTATTCATCTGGAAATTTATCTTCAAAGAGATTTACAGCTTTTCTTTTGCAATAATCCCACCATGTCTGCGATATTTTTTCATATCTGGCGGAGCTTTGGTTTATGGGGAGGTATTTTAAAATTACAGGGCAATTATGGATGACATTGCTCCATCGATATATCATATCAACAATTTCCGCATGAAGTAAATATCCATGTTGATAGCCCCTATCATAAGCATTCCCCTCTATATGAACATAAATCCATCCCTGAATATTGTAACGGTAGCCATTTTCATAATTAGATGCATTCTCCGCCTGAGGTATTTCATCTGTATATCCAGCTGAGACTATGGGCAATAAAAGTAATGCCATGAGTAAGGCAACTAATTTCATTAATAGTGCATCGGGAAAGGATAAAAATACTCTTCGCTATTCTAGCACATGAATATTTTTCTTTTTGCACATTTCCTTCAATATCTTCGGCCAGACGGTAACGCTTACTTCTCCAAGATGAGCCTTTCTTAGCAACAACATATATGTTCTAGATTGACCAATTCCGCCGCCAATGCTCAAAGGTATTTCATTGTTTAATATTGCTTGATGATATGGATATTCAAGAAAATGGGTCAATCCGCTCATTTCCAGCTGCTTCTTTAATGTTTCAGCATTTACGCGTATGCCCATGGAAGAGAGTTCATGACGTCTTTTTGTAACAGGGTTCCACACAAGTATATCTCCATTCAAACCATGCATCGGTCTTCCATCCTTTGATACTGTTTCAGTAATCCAGTCATCATAATCCGGAGCCCTCAGTTCATGTGGGTATCCATCTTTGAGAGGATAACCTATGCCATAGATAAAAATGGCAGGATATTTTTGCAGGATTTCCGTTTCCCTCTGCTTACGGGGCAAATCAGGATACATATCAAAGATATCTTCAGCATGCGGGAAAGTAAGCTTATCCGGCAAATTGGGATATTTGTCCTTTAATTGAGGAAAGAGTTTTTGCACATGCTCCTCAGCTCCTTTAATGACTTTCCATATCTTTTCCACCACTTCTGTCAAAAAATCAAGGTTTCTTTGCTCCTCCGTTATCACCATCTCCCAGTCCCATTGATCAACATAGGCGCTATGGTCATGATCAAGGAAATAATCTTTACGAACAGCCCTCATGTCTGTTAATATTCCTTCCCCTACCTCGCATCCAAACTGTTTTAAAGCAAATCTCTTCCATTTTGTTGCTGCTTGAACAATCTGCGCTCTTATTGGCTTATCTAATCCAAGACCACATGGAAACTCGACAGGAGTGCGGGAGCCATCTCTGTCTAAGTAATCATTTATTCCACTCTCAGCATCCACGATTAAAGGAACAGTGACCTTCATCAAATTAAGTTCTTTACATAAATTCTCCTCAATGTAATCTTTTATGGCAAATATAGCCTTCTGCGTTTCCTTTGGGTTAGCAAGGATCCATATCCCTCTGGCAAAATTTTCTCTATCTCTTTATAATCGCCAATTCCAGGTCCTGCAAGGTCTGCTTTTTATCTTCCATTGTGTTACCTTTTCCATGTATGCTCATGCCGTATAAATGCCTTTTTACAAAAGATCGTTTCCTTTCTAACTCAAATTTAATGCAAAAAACATTGCATAAACTAAAATTCCACTCACCGCCAAGTATATTAATGAATACTTATGGAAATCAAGCCATATACCTTTATCTTTGACTATTCTCAAAGCGATTATGTTGGCAAGCGAAGCAATAGCGATACCATTCCCTCCAACATTTATCCCATAGGCTATAGCAAACCAATTATTGGAAAATCTGGATAAAAATACGCTAGCAGGAACATTACTAATAATTTGGGATGACAGTAATGAAAATCCAAATACATTTGCAGAAGTGGTTAAATCCAGTCCATTCACAAAATCTGAGATCAACCTTATTTCTGAAATAAGATGGAAGTCAATAAATATTATTATAAAAATCAATAACAGCGGCCAGTCAACTTTGGGCAGAACATCTCTATACAGTATGAAATACAAGAAAAAAATAATTGGCAATAAATAGTGAGTCCATCCTAATTCAAAACTGAATAAGTATGTAGCCATCCAAACAAATGATAGAACAAAAAGGTCTTTTTTTATATGTATTTTATCCTCCATACCACTTTCTATCTTTAACTTCTTGTTATCAAAAACAAAAATAGCAAATAGTAACAGCAGTAATAAAAGTAAAGCCACTAAAGGTAGCATTTTTAGGACAAAATCCCATAAAGAAATATTCCATTTACCCCATAAAAATAAGTTTTGAGGATTACCAATAGGTGTTAAAGATGAACCAACGTTTACTGCAATAGCTTCAAATATCACAATTTTCTTTATACCATTCTTTAGAAATCGTTGGAGGCTAAGAGTAAGTGGGACTACAATAAACAAAGTTATATCATTTGTCAAAATAGGCGACAGCAAGGCTGACAGTAAAATCAGGAATAGGCATAAGCCTCTTTCGCTTTTCAATTTAATCAAAATTTGCTTTGATATATTGTAGAAATAACCACTTTCTTTAATCCCTGTTGTTATTATAAGGAGTCCTGCCAGAGCGATTATTGTTCTCCAGTCAACAAAAGCAGGATAATCCTTTATCTTGTAAGGATATAAAAGTGATAATAAAATAAGCAAAAAGAGAAAACTCGAAAGCATATATTCATTCCGTATAAATTTAAGATTCATTTTTTACTTAACCTCATATTTCTAGCTGAATCATGTATTGCCCAAGGGTTTTGAATTTTTCTATTTTGCCGACGAAAATTATAAAAATTATGGGGCATTCGGCAACCAATGAATCCTTTCCTGAATCCTTTGTTTTCGGCGAGAATCATAAAGCGATATTTTACCGACGTAAACAGAGCATGGAAAAAAAATGCAGAGGAGATTAGGAAATATCAGGATAGGGTATTAAAAAAAGTTATTAGATATGCATATCAGGTTCCCCTCTATCACCATAAATATAAGGAGGCTGGTGTGCATCCAGATGATATTCATGGAATGGATGATTTACACAAACTTCCTCTGATTACAAAAGAGGATTTGATAAAAGGTTTTCCTGATGAGATAGTGCCCATAGGCTATAAAAAAGATAATGCATATTTGGTGGGCACCTCCGGCTCTTCTGGAAGACCAATGTCCATGTACAAAGACATAGAATATATAACAATAGAGGCATTGGCTGCAGTAAGGCAACTTAAGGCATATGGTATGAATTGGAGAAAAACAAGGATAACAAATATTGGAGATTTTTCTGTTCCTAAAACCACAGATGAGGAATGCCTCAAGAAAGGTCTTTTGGGAAATCTATCTCCCTTCTTTTCTCTCAATAACTATCAAAATCTGTATACAGGGGAGGAGGCTAAGGTTCTGTTAAAAAAAATGAATGAATTTGAGCCAGAATTAGTAATAGGTTATACAAGTGTTTTGATGGGGCTAGCTACTTTAAAAAGAAAGGGATTTGGTGGAAAAGTAAAGCCAAAATATATTATATCCAGTGGAGAAGTTTTGGATGGATATTCAAGGAAGTATATTCAAGAAGCATTTGGATGTCCTGTTCTAAACTTATATGCTACAACTGAAGGGGGTTCCATAGCCTTTGAATGCCCCAATGGAAGCCTTCACATAAACAATGACTTTGTTCATGTAGAAATTTTGGATAAAAATGGAGAAGCAGTAGGAGAAAATGAATTTGGGAGCATTGTTATAACCAGGTTGTATAAAGGTGGTACTCCAATAGTCAGATATACTGGGTTGAACGACATCGCTTCTTTAGAAAGTAACTATTGCGATTGCGGCATGCATACTCCTCTTCTAAAAACTTTAGAAGGGAGGAAAAAAGATGCCATTATTTTGCCAGATGGGAGGGTATTTCCTCCTGCTACAATTCCCATGCCATTGGCAGAAGCTGCTGGCAAGTTCAATACTTTTCAGATAAAAAGATTCCAGTTTGTCCAGAGAGATATTGATGATGTGGAGATAAGAATAGAAATAGATGAGGAGGAAAGAGATAAAGGTGTAAAGGTGGATGAATTGCTGGAAGAAATCAAGAAAAATTATCAAAATCTTGTTGGGGATGTAAGGCTGGAGGTAAAAGAGGTTAAAGAGGTGGAAAAAGTAGATAATACATATCCTCTCATAATCTCAAAATTGGATAGGAAAAGAATAGAAGAAGCACTCCTTTAAATGAATATTAAAGCATATGAAACAAAAAATGAGAAAATTTTCGTAATAGATGGCATTGTAGAAGTTAGAATTCCATTGAAGGCATATGATTTTTTGAAAAAAAGATTCTCAGATGAAGAAATCGCATCCCATGGAGAGCCAAGGGAATTAAAGCATCATGTCACTGGAAGAAGACTTTACTACATACATGAAAAGACTGGCATACCTCTAATTGGGCATACTGCTTTTGGGATAATTGACAGGGGGACAAATTTAATACAAGTTCGCCCTATAAGCGGGTGCAATTTAAACTGCATCTTTTGCTCGGTTGATGAGGGGAAGAGCAAGACGAGGGTTACGGATTATATAGTCCATGCTTCCTATCTCACATCTATTTTTGAAGAAGTTGCCGAATTTAAAAGAAAGCATTCCCCAAATGTCAAAATAGAGGCACATATAGATGGGCAAGGAGAGCCATTTCTCTATCCAAAAATTGACGAGTTAATAAGGAAATTGTCTCAAAAAGCTGATATCGTTTCCGTACAAACCAGTGGAATGCTGCTTTCTCAAGAAAGAATAAAAAAATTGGAGAATTATTTGGACAGAATTAATTTATCCATTCACACTCTTGATGAGAAAAAGGGTAAAATTTTGTCGGGAACGACAGCATATGATGTGGATTATGTAAAAGAAATTTGCAAGGAAATAGCCAATAGCAATATTGATTTATTGCTGGCACCTGTCTGGATTCCAGGTTATAATGATGATGATATAAAGGAAATAATTAATTTTGGAAGGAAAATTGGGGCTGGGAAAAAATGGAAACCATTTGGAATACAAAAATATGTGAAATATAAATTTGGCAGGAAGCCAAAAGACGTGAAGGCGATGAGTTACAAACATTTTTATTCATGCCTCTCTTCTATAGGGAAAGAGCTTCGCCTTTTCCCCAAAGATTTTGGGATTGTAAAATGTAAGTCCATTCCAAAAAAATTTGATGTTGGGGAGAGAGTTGATTTAAAGTTATGTTTATATGGAAGAATGGAAAGAGAGATGATTGCTGTTGGAAGGGGAAGGGTCATACAAGTTGTAAATACAGAGCATAAGCCAAATGATTTTGTCAAAGCAAAAATAGTGAGGAACCGTCACAATATTTATGTTGCAAAGATTAGAGATTAACCAAACCACAAATTATTTAACTAAATTTTTATTTAAGGAAGCGGGGTATAAAATTGATTCCATTGCCGCTTGTCGTAAATATAAGAAAAAAAGCTATGGTCATGCTCATCACGTTTTATTTTTTCTTCGGAATTTTTGGAGCATTATCAGCAGATGCTCTGGGAAAACCAGATTTGACGATAGATACAGAGAGCATTAAAATATTCCCTGAAGAAGTCTATGAAAATGACCAAGTAAAAATAACTCTCACAATTAAAAATGTTGGTGGGACAAATGCAGAAGATATCGATATAGCATTATATGCAGACTCTAGAGATAATCCAGTGGATACAGTGCATATCTCCTCCTTATCTGCTGGAGGGGAAAGTGAAGTCACGCTCTATTGGATTGCCAAAAATGAAGGAAATCACACCCTCTTTATATTCATAGACTACGAAGAAACCATAGATGAATCAAATGAGGATAACAATATGGCAAGCACAAAAATTTTTGTTCACAAGCCAATCTACCCACCATTTCCCCCAGAGGCAGAAAATGCAATATGGTGGAATCCTCAGTGGCATTATAGAGTGCCTGTAGCAGTAAAAATGTTTGGACAGAGAGAGGGAGGCGTCTATGAAAATAAATTTGTTTCTTGCACAATTAACTTTACAGCCTTAATGGATAAAATTTCAATGCAACAACCCTTTGGTGGTTTTTCAGAAAGGACGTTTTTACCCGATTCTGTAAGGATAGTGGAATATGAAAGCGAGAATGGAACATGGAAACCCGGAAAGAGCGTAGGAGAGGAGATAATACTCGATGAAGGATATGATGCAAAGGAAAATGCAAATGTCACCTTGTTGTGGGTTTTAACTGGAGATGTTTCTCCCCATGAAGTAAGGTACTATTATATTTATTGGGATACTGTAGAAAATGGGAAAAAGGAGGCATCTTCTAAAATATATTCCGGTATAAGAAATTCTGAATTTGAAAATACTCATTCCCTTGAATGGAAAAATAGCAGTGAGCCGAAGAGCTTTCTTAAATTTGCAGAAATAGGAGGATGGGACATGGGATATGCCACTGATCCAGTTTATGGAAACGATTACTGCTACAAAATCCACCGAAAAGGGATGGTATGGCAGAACGATTGGTATGCAAAAGTTTACCAAACCTTTAACATCCCTGATGGAGGGGGAGCGAATTCATATATTCTGCATTCCTCCATTTATTTTGATTCAGATATCGAAGGCATTGAATGGGAAATATCTTTAGATGGTAGTGTCTTGGAAAATGGAAAGGGAACAAGTGGATGGAAAAACATAGTGAGAAATGTAACTTCTTACTTAAAAGGAAGGAATACTGCCACACTTTCCATAAAAGTAGTAGTTACAGAAACGAATATTGGCATGGAATCGCACGAAGTTAATGCTTATGTTGATTCCTGTTGGATAGAGGTATCACCAAATTGCAATGTAACCCTCTTTAAAAATGAGACACATGGATGGTGGGGGGAGGTTTCACCAATAAGCACATCTTATATTGCAGGAGTAAAAAACAGGAATAAAATAAAGGAGATAAATGTCACAACAGTTGCCAGTCCTCGTGAAATTATGGCAAGTATTTATTCTCCAGATGGAGTTTTTGTAAAATCATCTTTACCTCTTCCAGACGCAGGCTTTGAAAGTGGTGAGACATACACAGACCTTCATCATTCAGACGTGCAGACAACAAATGCAAGAATTGAAGGGACAATAGTGCATAATGGCAAGAAAGCAGTTGAACTCAACTTACATAATTATTATGGAAGCATGAAATTTCAAGATGAGCTAGTTAGCCCGGATGATACCGCTGCTCTTCGCCAAACTATTACTCAGGCAGTCCATATATCTCATTTACCATCATTATGGTTCTGGTACAATATTGACCCCTCTAAATATTATGATGGAAGCGTTTTAAATTATACTCTCCTTGTTACGGGAGGGAAGAATAGATTTTATACGATAAAAATAGGGGAACTAACGAAAGATGGAGATTGGCATAAATATGAAATTCCATCTAGCGTGGTAGAAAAGTGGAAGTCGAAGAGCGGAATGGTATCTGGCATTGAAATACGCCTCATCGCGAAGAATGAGGGCGCAGAGAATATCGTTTACATAGATGACCTTGGCTATTCTTTTGTTCCTTTGGAGGGGGGAAGAACGTCTTGGAAGCTTACAGACTTCTACACATTTCAGAATGGTACAAACGTTGGAAACTGGAGAATTGACGTTACTTTAGTTGATGCATCAAATTACAAAGTAGAGAGCACTCAGCTAATAAACGTTGAGCCTGCCCCCAACTTGGACGTTTTTTCCGTCGTAGCGCCAAATATGATGAAAGAAGGGCAGGAAAGCATAATTTCAGTATATGTAAAAAATGAGGGACCAAAGAGTATAGAGGAAAATACCCCAATTAATGTTTCTCTCACCCTTTATCAAGGAGAAATTTCCTCCCAATCAATAAAAATGGTAAAAGCAATCTCTGGATTGAAGAAAGGTGAGACTAAAAAAGTAGATTTTACATGGAGAGCTAATTATGGCGATCCTTCCTTCAATGGAAAATGGTCAGCCATTGCTAGGGTAAATGAAAAAGGAGAGATACCTGAGTGGCAGATGACAGATAACTGGAATACTGCATCCATGGAAGTAGAGCCTGTTGCCGATATGGAGATAAGGGTGCATGAAATTGACTTTTCTCCATCTCATCCAAATAAAAATGATACAGTCAATATTACAGCCATAATCCATAACATTGGGTACAATCCTGCTACTGCTGAAATTAATTTTTTAGTAAAAGAAAAAGGAGCGAGAAAATATACTCTCATCCCAGGGGGAAGCATAGAAAAAATAGTTGGAAAGAGAGATTTTGTTGTTTTGTCTGTACCATGGAAAGCCGAGCAAAATGGAACATATTGCATAAAAATAAAAATTGATTGTGATGATGAATACAATAAAGAAAATAATGTAGCAGTGAAAGATATAAGAGTGGGAGGAGGAATAGATGCCTCTCCACCATCCATACAGAACATTCGAGCTGTTCCATCATTACAATATCTCGGAGAATACATCAACATCTCAGCAATTATTACAGATAATGAGACTTCCATTGATAAAGCGCAGGTCTTTATTTTCAATGAAAGCGGGGAATTTAAAAAGGATGTAATGAAGTTTATGAACAGGGTTGGAGAGACAGATATTTATTATTATAACACCACCTATGATGCAATAGGATATTATACGTTCATGATAAAAGCATGGGATACTGCAGGAGATACAGTAGAATGGCAGAATATGCAGGAAAGCAAGGAAAAAGAATTTAGAATCGTTTATAAAGGAGTAGAAACAAATGGACCTTCCATAAGGGCTATAAGTGCTTATCCACAAAGGCAAGTATTGTATGGAAATGTAAACATCTCTGCCCTTATCAATGACACCAATGGTGTGGAAAAAGCTATGGTTCATGTAATTTATAATAACGAAGAAAAAGTTTATGAAATGCATCGCATAGGTGGGAGCAAAGTTTATTATTACACACATTCCTATGACCAGCCTGGAGATTACGATTATTATATTGAGGCAATCGATGCATCTGCAAATAAGAACAAAAATGATACATCCTCTCTCTTAAGACATTTTTCCATACCAGAGGATTATGATATGGATGATGTCCCAGATAAAGTGGAAATAGAGGCTGGTGCAAATCCAAAGGATGCAAATGAGACAATAAATGTGAGTGTTGGCACAGAAATAGGATATTTACTCTGGGTAGAGAACAAGGGTGATTATGTCTACTGGGATAAAGAGGATAATGAGGTGAGAGATACAGGTAAAAAGGGTGTAATGCTTCTCTTTGATTCAAATGGGGATGGAGAATATGATATGTCCTATGACACCCAAACAGGGGATATAGCTCCCTACAAGGAAGAGGCAGGAGCAGGCATTGGCAATATATTATGGATGATTCCTATAATAATCCTTTTTGTTTTGATATGCCTGTTGTTTATCCTTATATGGAGAAAGTAGTTATCCTTTATTTATGGGTTCATATGGATTGAAAGCAGGGTCACCATATAAAATAAATTCATGGATTGCAACATATTTTTTGCCGAAAGCCTTTGTCCCTCCAGATGAATGCTTTAGGTATACCATGATGTCATCAATTGGGTTTCCACTTGTGTATAATGGAGGTGTCCATAAAAATGTGTTATTTGCATCCTTTGGAAGATAGGCATTCTTTGCATCCCTCAAAGCCATGCCTGTGGTAGAGTTATTTAAAATTAAATCCAGAATGAAATCTTGTGCAATAAGAGCTCCAAAGTGCAAGTCAGGATATGAGCCATGCAATCTTAAATTTAAGGTAGCATTTATGTAACCCCAAATGCCAAATCCTTCCAAAATTAAACCAGGCTCTAAGTAGCCAGGGTCTGCTGTGTATCGCGTGGAAGCAACGAATGCATTCACGCCAGCATGAATGAACGCTTGAGAGAGTGTATTGTATGGCGACAAGCCTTCTGTTTTCCCAACGAGGCAGCTTTCTATGAAAGCAGTAGATGGTCCATAATTATCATTGACAATATGGCGCACATCATAGCTCCCTTTTCCAGACAAACCTGTTTTGAGCCCTAAGCCAAACTGATCAAATTCAAGCATGTCTCCTGCTTCAAAGAGATAATAGGAACCATGATCAAAAGCAAAAATTATATTGCTTTGCCTTTGGTATTCTCCTCCCTTTGCAATGGCATTCCCTGCCAACCCGATTCTTTGTGCCTCCAGACGATATGCACTTTTTACATTGAATCCTCCTTTTTTAGTGTCATTGCAAATATGCATATTGATAAATTTACTCTCTCCTGTCCAGAATTTTGTTGGCTCATCTCTTACAGGACCAAAACCAATTATACTTTTAAGTTTATTCATTAGTGGAGTGAGAATAGGTATTTTCTGGAATTCTATTCCAGTTCCTGTTTGAACTGTAGCAGTGTTCTTCCATTCCCCCAGCTTTTGAATAATATCATCATAAAATACTGTCCTTGCTATTAAAGCAGAGCAATCTTCAGCATCGTAGCCAGTAACCCTACCAACAGCATTCTCTTGATATGGATAGTAGGTAAAGGTATCATTTTCTGTATCCTTTGCGTTAGGATCGACGTCACCATAAATGAAATCACTTGCCGCTCCCTGCCCGCTCACGAAATCGCTATCAGGATTGGCATAGTAGTAGTGAGGTATCATTGTTGTATCAGCCAAAATTGCAATATAGATAGGTGAGGAGGCATAATGTTCTCTTAATAGCCTTAAATCATTTGAAGAGATTTGGGCAAGATTTGCCAAAATTGAATTCAATTCATTATGGATTGCTATCACATGCTCATTTGCAGCCTTTGTCAATCTGGGATTTTTCACAGGGCTTGCTATACCTGGACATGGTTCTCCATCCACAGTAACATTTTCATTTGCCGCAAAAGCAAATTCTTCTTTTGCAAAAACAATTCCCTTATGAAATGCTGTTAGGTAAGGGGCAAGTGATGAAAGCCCTTTCATGAGGGGATATAAAGTTGTGTCTAATTTTTCTACAGTTACATCAAGGGTATAATTTCCTTTCTTTTTTACAATCCATGTGCCGACTATTTCTGCTTTATACTTTCCAGGCTTATCATAAATACAAACTTCATATTCCAACTGGTCTTTTGTTATGCTTCCATTTTCATCTACAACAGGTATTCCTGCTGCTGTAGAAGTATATTCAAAGGTGACATTATCAGGGTCTATTAAATGCAAGAACATCCTATCCCCCCATTTCTCAACATGCTCTGATGCTTCATTAACGAGCTTGATTTTAACCCTTGCATAAGTATAATCGTTGGGCACCGAAAAAGTATGACTTACTGAATAATTAAAGCCACTAAGTAGGATATTTAATCCATGTAATGTGCTTCCCGAATTTACTCTCCCTTCGAAATGATATTCAACGCTATCCAGAACTTTTGGTTTTTGAATATCCAATGGATTTGCCATTGTTATGTAATTTACTCCCCCAAATTTTTGCTTTAAAAAATTAATCATGAAGTTATTTATTTC